>Ga0157369_10001256_pt1 | contig 31563 bp, 17 predicted proteins | sample C25metaG_FD_113461 | JGI IMG/M metagenome (GOLD analysis project Ga0157369, IMG submission 113461) | Corn rhizosphere microbial communities from Kellogg Biological Station, Michigan, USA - C2-5 metaG | ecosystem: Host-associated > Plants > Roots > Rhizosphere > Soil | place: USA: Michigan... | reverse complement strand
CTTTCCAAGGAGAGAAATTGCTCGACGTAACAACTTTTGACGAGCTTCGTATTGGCCTGGCTACCGCTGACGACATCCGTCGTTGGTCGCACGGTGAGGTCAAGAAGCCCGAAACGATCAACTACCGCACGCTGAAGCCGGAGAAGGACGGCCTCTTCGGCGAGCAGATCTTCGGCCCGAGCCGGGACTGGGAGTGCTCCTGCGGTAAGTACAAGCGCGTGCGCTTCAAGGGCATCGTGTGTGAGCGCTGTGGTGTCGAGGTCACGAAGTCGTCGGTGCGCCGTGAGCGCATGGGCCACATCGAGCTCGCCGCCCCGGTCACCCACATCTGGTACTTCAAGGGCGTTCCGTCGCGCCTCGGCTACCTGCTCGACATGGCGCCGAAGGACCTCGAGAAGGTCATCTACTTCGCCGCCTACATGGTGATCTCGGTCGACGAGGATGCTCGTCACCAGGACATGCCCGGCCTTGAGAACGAGCTGCGCCTCGAGATCAAGACCCTCGAGGGCCAGCGCGACTCCCGCATCGCGGACCGCATGCAGCGCCTCGAGACCGACCTCGCCGCCCTGGAGGCGGAGGGCGCCAAGAGCGACCAGAAGAAGCGCACCAAGGACGCCGCTGACAAGGAGATGAGCCAGACCCGCAAGGCCATCGACGAGCAGATCGCGCACCTGGAGCGCGTGTGGGAGGACTTCCGCACGCTCAAGGTCGGCGACCTCAAGCCTGAGGACGCCGTCTTCCACGAGCTGCAGGACCGCTTCGGCATGTACTTCGAGGCCTACATGGGCGCCGAGGCCATCAAGAAGCGCCTGGAGGCCTTCGACCTGGTGGCCGAGAGCGAAGACCTGCACCTGCAGATCTCCGAGGGCAAGGGCCAGAAGAAGATCCGCGCCATCAAGCGCCTGCGCGTCGTGAACGCGTTCATCACGACCGGCAACTCGCCGGCCGCGATGGTGCTCGACGTGGTGCCGGTGATCCCGCCGGAGCTGCGCCCGATGGTGCAGCTCGACGGTGGCCGCTTCGCCACCAGCGACCTCAACGACCTCTACCGTCGTGTGATCAACCGCAACAACCGCCTCCGCCGCCTGCTCGACCTCGGTGCACCCGAGATCATCGTGAACAACGAAAAGCGGATGCTGCAGGAAGCTGTCGACGCACTCTTCGACAACGGTCGTCGTGGCCGGCCCGTCACGGGCACCGGCAACCGTGCGCTGAAGTCGCTCTCCGACATGCTCAAGGGCAAGCAGGGCCGGTTCCGCCAGAACCTGCTCGGCAAGCGCGTGGACTACTCGGGCCGTTCGGTCATCATCGTCGGCCCGCAGCTGAAGCTGCACCAGTGTGGTCTGCCCAAGCAGATGGCGCTGGAGCTGTTCAAGCCGTTCGTGATCAAGCGCCTGATCGACCTCAGCCACGCTCAGAACATCAAGGCCGCCAAGCGCATGGTGGAGCGTAGCCGCCCGCAGGTGTGGGACGTGCTCGAGGAGATCATCCGCGAGCGCCCCGTGCTGCTGAACCGCGCTCCCACGCTGCACCGCCTCGGCATCCAGGCGTTCGAGCCGCAGCTCGTCGAGGGTAAGGCAATCCAGCTGCACCCGCTCGTGTGTGCCGCGTTCAACGCCGACTTCGACGGTGACCAGATGGCTGTGCACCTGCCGCTGTCGGTGGAGGCCCAGGCCGAAGCCCGCGTGCTGATGCTCGCGTCGAACAACATCCTGAAGCCGTCCGACGGCCGTCCGGTCACCCTGCCCACGCAGGACATGATCATCGGCCTGCACCACCTGACCACGGTCAAGGAAGGTGCGGTCGGCGAGGGCCGTGCGTTCGCCTCGGTGTCCGAAGCGATCCTGGCGTTCGACCAGAAGACGCTCGACCTGAATGCCAAGGTGCGCATCCGCATGAGCGATCTGTACTTCGCCGAGGGCGCGCAGCCCGAGGGCGTCGAGCTGATCGACGGCAAGGCGACCGGCACGGTGCTGCTGGAGACCACGCTCGGACGCGCGATCTTCAACGAGGCGCTCCCGGCGAACTACCCCTACTTCGAGAAGGTGGCCGACAAGGGCTCGATCTCCGCGATCGTGAACGACCTTGCCGAGCGCTACCCGAAGGTGGAGGTCGCCGCGGCGCTGGACAACATCAAGGACGCCGGTTTCCACTGGGCGACCCGCTCCGGTGTGACCGTCGCGCTCAGCGACATCCTCACGCCGCCGTCGAAGCCGCAGATCGTTGCCGGCTACGAGAAGCAGGCCGCGAAGGTGCAGGCGCAGTTCGAGAAGGGTCTGACGACCGACCTCGAGCGTCGCCAGGAGCTCATCCAGATCTGGACGCGCGCGACCGAAGACGTTGCGAAGGCCATGCAGGAGAACTTCCCGGCCGACAACACCATCAACCGCATGGTCACCTCCGGTGCCCGTGGTAACTGGCTGCAGGTGCGCAACATCGCCGGTATGCGAGGCCTGGTGAACAACCCGAAGGGCGAGATCATCCCTCGCCCGATCATCTCGAGCTACCGCGAAGGCCTGTCCGTCGCCGAGTACTTCATTGCTACTCACGGTGCTCGTAAGGGTCTGGCCGACACCGCGCTCCGTACCGCTGACTCCGGGTACCTCACCCGTCGTCTGGTCGACGTGTCGCAGGACGTCATCATCCGTGAAGACGACTGTGGCACCACCAAGGGCCTCGAGCTGCCGATCGCTGCGGTGGACTCCACCGGAACCCTCGTTCGCGACGCCAACGTCGAGAACGCGGTTTACGCTCGCAGCCTGGCAGCGGATGCCGTCAACCCGGCCGGCGAGGTCGTGGCTGAGGCCGGCGACGACGTGGGCGACGTGCTCATCGACAAGCTGGTTGCGGCCGGCGTCGAGAACATCAAGGTGCGCTCGGTGCTGACCTGTGAGTCGGCCGTCGGTGTGTGTGCGGCCTGCTACGGTCGCTCGCTCGCCACGGGCAAGCTCGTGGACATCGGCGAGGCCGTCGGCATCATCGCCGCGCAGTCGATCGGTGAGCCGGGCACGCAGCTGACGATGCGTACCTTCCACACCGGTGGGTCGGCATCCGCTGATGACATCACCCAGGGTCTGCCGCGCGTGCAGGAGCTCTTCGAAGCGCGTACCCCCAAGGGTGCGTCGCCGATCGTCGAGGCGGCCGGCCGCATCACGATCGAAGACACCGACCGCAGCCGCAAGGTGATCCTCACGCCCGACAACGGCGACGAGCCGATCGCCTACCCGGTGCTCAAGCGCTCGACCCTCCTCGTTGAGGACGGCCAGCACGTCGAGCTCGGCCAGCAGGTCATCGTCGGCGCCGTCGACCCGAAGGAAGTTCTCCGGGTCAAGGGCGTGCGTGAGGTGCAGAAGCACCTCGTCGGCGGCGTGCAGGACGTCTACCGCTCGCAGGGTGTGCCGATCCACGACAAGCACATCGAGGTCATCGTGCGGCAGATGCTGCGCAAGGTGACCGTCGTTGAGCACGGCGACACCGGGCTGCTGCCGGGTGAGCTGGTCGACCGCCAGAAGTACAACGAGCTCAACCGGGCTGCGTTGACCGAAGGCAAGAAGACCGCGTCGGCTCGCCAGGAGGTCATGGGTATCACCAAGGCGTCGCTTGCGACCGAGTCGTGGCTGTCGGCCGCGTCGTTCCAGGAGACCACCCGGGTACTCACCCAGGCGGCCATGGAAGGCAAGAGCGACCCGCTGGTCGGCCTCAAGGAGAACGTCATCATTGGTAAGTTGATCCCGGCCGGTACCGGCTTGGCCAAGTACCGCGACATCACGGTCGAGGCGACCGAGGAAGCCAAGGCTGAGCGTTACCCGAACCGCATCTTCACCGAAGACGCGTCGTTCAACGAGGGTGACCTCAGCTTCGTCGACTTCGACAGCTTCTCGTCGGATGACTTCACCCCCGGCTCCTACAGCTAGTAGGTTCACGCAACGGATGGCCCCCTGCTCCGCAGGGGGCCATCCGGCGTTTAAGGGTGGGGTGGGCGCCCCCCGCACGGCCCGGGGCGCTGGGCGCCGGCCGCCGCGGGCCGCGCCGCCTGCGCGGGGTCCCTCTCACGTGAGGGGCGTGTTTTCCTGGGGTTCCCCTGCCTGAGGGGTCACGAATCGACCTTCGTGGGCCTCGGGAAGGTCGATATGCGACCCCTCAGGGGCGGGCGCGCCGGGGTCTCCGCCCCTCGCGAGCGACCGCTCGGTTTGCCTGGGGTTCCCCCGCCTGAGGGGTCGAGAATCGACCTTCGTGGGCCTCGGGAAGGTCGATATGTGCCCCCTCAGGGGCGGGCGCGCCGGGGTGTCCGCCCCTCGTGAGCGAGCGCTTGGTTCGCCTGGGGTTTCCCCTGCCTGAGGGGTCGAGAATCGACCTTCGTGGGCCTCCGGAAGGTCGATATGTGCCCCCTCAGGGGCGGGCGCGCCGGGGTCTCCGCCCCTCGCGAGCGAGCGCTCGGTTTGCCTGGGGTTCCCCCTGGCTGAGGGGTCGAGAATCGACCTTCCTGGGCCTCGGGAAGGTCGATGTGTGACCCCTCAGGGGATGGCGCGCCCCGGCCACCGCACAGAGGGGCGGGCGGCTACGGCACAGACGGGGCTACCGGTCCGCGAGGATCTTCGCGACCTCGGCGTCCTTGAGCTTCAGCCAGGGGGAGTTGGCCGACCCCTCCAGCGCCGCCTGCGGGCTCTCGTCGCGGTTCCACCACTTCGACTCCAGGATGCGCCCGCCGAACAGCACGCGGTCACCCTTGAGATACGTTGTGGTGGGCGACCACTCCGGGTACGTGCCCACCGGCACCTCGATCGGCGGCACGGGGCGGTCACCGGGCAGCACCGGGCCGATCAACTTCCACGGGGTCTCGGACGCGCCCAGCGCCGGGTTGTCGGGCACGTCGTCTTGGGTCCAGTACTTGGCTGCGTACACGTTCCCGTGCCAGACCACCCTGTCGTCGGCGACATACGTGGCCACGGGAGTCCAGATCGGGTAGGGGCTCGTGGCGGGGTCATCCGTCACCGGCGGGGTCGATGGTTCCGGCGTCGTCACCACAGGAGAGGGACTAGGGGCCTTGCCCACGATGCCGCGAGCCAGCACCGTCGCAAAACGCGAGCCGCCTTGCTCGACGCCGCTGCAGGCATCCGAAACCCGGTGCACGTCGGGGTAATTGGCGCCGCACGTGGCGTCGCGGTTGAGCGACCACATCGACATGCGCCCGACGCCGACCTCTTTCGCGAATGCGTTCAGGCCCTGCGCGGCGTCGAGGCCGAAGACCTCGCCGGGCACGTCGTTCTGGCCGATCATCGGCGTCAGGCCGATCTTGCGCCACAGCGTCTGGTCGCCGAGGTCGGAGCCGGCGGCCGTGTAGAGCGCGGCGAGCTGTCGGTGCATCGCCCGCGCGGCCGAGACGGAGGCGTCGAGCATGCCCTTCGACGAGGTGATGCCGGAGTTGTAGTCCATGGTCAGGGCGTTCACGCCGGTCAGGTCCACGTTCGCGTCGAGCATCTGGCGCACGGCGGCCGTTCCCTCGTCGGTCAGGCCGGTCGGCGCGACGGGAAGCGTGAGCCAGACGCTCAGGCTCGACCCGGCGGCCTTCCGCTCCTTCTGCAGCGAGGCGATCGCGTCGGCCCGCCGGGCACCCGCAGCGGTGTCGCTGAGGTTCGCGCCTTCGATGTCGAGGTCGATGGCGGTGAGCTTGTAGCGGTCGATGACCTTGCGGTACGCGCTCCGCAATTTCACCGGGTCGGTGCACGCGGTCGAGAGCTCGGAGTTTGCCACGCCACCGAACGAGATCGACAACTCACCGCCGTTCTGCACGAAACGGGCGATGCGGCGGTCGAGGTCCATGCTGGTTCCCGCCTCGCCGAGGCCGTAGAAGCCTCCCCATGAGGGCTCGCAGGGGGAGTCGTGGTCAGCGACGATGAACGAGAGCACCACGCTCTTCTCGCTCGTTCCGGCGGTGTCCTCGAACGCGAACGTCGGCGTCGCGGTCACGTCGACGTAGCCCGAGAAGAACGACGGGGCAGCGGATGCCGCACGCGCGTCTTCGAAGCGGTCCCAGCCGAAGACGGCGCCGGCTGCGACGACCGCGATCGCCGCGCACAGTGCGGTGAGGCGAAGGGCTGACAATCGTCGGCCCGGAAAGCGTTGTGACACCCGGTTCTCCCCAATGCGGGGTACAGGCGGACCCCAGGAATACATCTCGTGAGCGACGAAAGTGCCGGTCCCGGTCCTGTTTGCGAAGATTCGATCGCCGGTCCGCGCCGGTGCCGTTCGTCAATCTGACGCCCCGAAAAGGGGCACATCCCCATTATGCTTTCGATGCGCGGGGAGTTCTGGCCCACATCCGGGTGGTCTTCCGCGCAGGAGCAGCGCTCGGAGGGGTCCTCCGTCGACGCGAAGGGGGCGGGATGCCGAAGAAATCCCTGTTATCCGACGAGACATCGGGCTCGAAATCGGGCTCGAAATCGGGCGCAGAGGCGGCCGTCGATGCGGCTGAGGCGCCTTCCGCCAAGAAGCCGGGCGACCTGAGCCCTGGCGACCAGAGCATGGCCGGCCGCAGCGCGCTGGCCGGCGACGGCGCGCTGGCTGGTGACGGCACGCTGGCTGGCGATGGCACGCTGGTCGGCGACGGCACGCTGGCCGGTGACGGCACGCTGGCTGGTGACGGCACGCTGGCTGGCGACGGCGACGGCAGCGGTTCGCGCAAGCGCCAGTGGGGCGCCGAACGCCGCTCCGAGCCGCTCTCCATCGTTCATCCCGCGCCGTCGCGGCGGAAGATCCTGCTGGGCCGGGTGGGCATCCTGGTCACGATCCTGGCGTGGATTCTCTACGTGGTCTCGACCGTCCTCCGCCAGCTGGCGAACAACCCCAATGCGGGGTTCCGGTTCGAGCTGGAGACCGTCTCCTACCTGATCGTGGTCACGTTCCTCACCTTCTCGGCACTGATGTACCTGCTCGCGCGGCAGGGTGCGCTCTACCGGTTCGCCAACCACACGCGGGTTCCCCGAGGCGAGCTCGACCGCCACTTCACCGATTACGACCACGGCATCACGGTGCTGGTGCCGTCATACGCCGAGGAGCCGCACGTCGTCCGGTCCACCCTGTGGTCGGCTGCGTTGCAGGAGTTTCCCGACCTCACCGTGGTGCTGCTCGTCGACGACCCGCCGTTCCCCACCGACCCCGAGGTGCTCGCGCGGCTCGAGGAAACGCGGCGGCTCACGGCCGACATCGCCGCGGCGCTGGCGGTCCCCGCGGCGCGAGTCGATGCCGCGCTGGCCGATTTCCGCCTGCGGATGCAGAAGCCGGCCGACGTGGATCCGTCGGAGGAGCTGCTTCTGATCTCCGCCGAGTACGAGGCGGCGGCGGTGTGGCTGGAGACCATGGCCGAGGCCGAACGCGTGGAGGACCACGTAGACGAGTTCTTCGTCGACCTGGTGCTCATGGGACTGGCCCGCGAGCTGCGGCTGACGCTGCTGGCGCTCGACGCCGCCGCGGCCCAGGACGCCTCGCTCGACGCGGAGCGGCTCGGCCAGCTCTACCAGCGCCTCGGCTGGATCTTCACGGCGAAGACCGAGACCTTCGAGCGAAAGCGCTACGGCAACCTGTCGCACGAGGCGAACAAGGCGATGAACCTCAACTCCTACATCTCGTTGATGGGGCACAACTGGAAGCGTGAGGACACCGCCGGCCGCACGGTCCTGCGGGAAGTGACGGATGGCGGGCCGGCCGACCTGGTCATCCCCGACACGGAATACCTGCTCACACTCGACGCCGACTCCCTGCTGCTGCGCGACTACTGCCTGAGGCTCGTGTACTTCCTCGAGTCCGCCGGCAATGAACGCGTGGCCGTCACCCAGACGCCCTACTCCTCATTCCGCGGCGCGCCGACCCGCATCGAACGGATCGCCGGTGCCACCACCGACATCCAGCACATCCTGCACCAGGGCATGACCTATTTCGGCGCGACGTTCTGGGTTGGCGCGAATGCCGTCATCCGCAAACGTGCCCTCGAGGACATCGTCGAGCAGGAAACCGTGGGCGGCTTCGAGATCCGCACCTACATCCAGGACCGCACGGTCATCGAAGACACCGAGTCGAGCGTCGACCTCGGCACGCACGGCTGGACCCTCGCGAACTATCCCGAACGGCTCAGCTACAGCGCCACGCCGCCTGACTTCGGTGCCCTTGTCGTGCAACGCCGGCGCTGGGCCAACGGCGGCCTGCTGATCCTGCCCAAGCTGTGGAAGCAGATCTCGCGCCGGCGCTTCCTGCGCGAGCGCATCCTCTTCCGCGAAGTGCTGCTCCGGGTGAACTACATGGCGTCCATCGCGTGGGCGAGCTTCGGGCTGCTGTTCCTGCTGGCCTACCCCTACGACAGCCGGCTGCTGAGCCCGGTCGTGTTCATCGCGGCCCTGCCGTACTTCCTCGCCATGGGAAGCGACCTGCGCGACTCCGGGCACCGATTCAGCGACATCTTCCGCATTTACGGGTTCAACCTGGTGCTCCTGCCGGTCAACCTCGCCGGGGTCATCAAGTCGATGCAGCAGGGCCTCACCGGCGAGAAGATCCCGTTCGTGCGCACCCCAAAGGTGAAGAACCGCACCGCCGCTCCCGCGCTCTACGTCGTCGTGCCCTATCTCATCGTCGCGTTCTCGCTGCTCACGGTGTGGCGCAATGTGCAGGAGCAGAACTGGGGCAACGCGGCCTTCGCCGCCCTGAACGCCGTGCTGGCCGCCGGGGCGATCCAGGCGTACATCGGGGTGCGCAACTCGATCGTCGACGTGTTCCTCGGCGTGCTCGGGTGGCTCTACGTGGAGCCCAAGAAGCCGAAAGCGGTCGCCCCCGTGGTCGAGCGGAAGACGGTCGAGGAGGTCGACTGGGCATCCGTTCTGTACTACGGGGACCGCCGGCTGAACCGGGACTTGCGCGCGGGCAACGACCGTCGGCGTAGGGCTACGCCGCGCTGACCTGCCGGGCCGCGACGGCCGCGGCCCGTGCCGCGCCCCGCTGGCCCACCGCGCGGTTCTCGTGGCGTTTCTGGACCATGCCCAAACCCTGAGGGGTCACATATCGACCTTCCCGTGCCCTCGGAAGGTCGATATCCGACCCCTCAGCGACCCGCGCGGATGTCCTCCGACGTGAGGGGGCACGAATCGACCTTCGTGTGCCTCGTGAAGGTCGATATGCGACCCCTCAGCGACCGGCGCGGATGTCCTCTCACGTGAGGGGGCACGAATCGACCTTCCCATGCCCTCGGAAGGGCCGATGTGCGACCCCTCAGGAATCCGCGCGGATGTCCTCCGACGTGAGGGGGCACGAAGCGAGCTTCCCGTGCTTCGGGAAGGGCGATATGCGACCCCTCAGGGAGTGGGTGAGTGGTGCGCGGCGGCCAACGCGGCCAGGTCTTCGTCGATGAGGGCGCGCATCCGCTGGTCGCGTTCGCGCGCATAGTCGGCGTCGACGGGCAGGGCCGGGTCGAGCGTGACGGATGTCGGCACGTCACCTCGGCGCTTCGGCGGCAGGCCGGGGTCGGCAGAGTCCAGCCGGGCCTCGACCTCGCGCCCCAGCTCGGCCCAGGCGTCGTCGCGGGCTCCGGACACCACGCGCAGCAGCTCGTCGTCGTCGGCCGCGGTGGCCCGCAGTGCGGAAGCCAGCATCCGATACACCTGCGGGCCGCGCGCCTGCTCGGGGCGCTCCACAATGGGCTTGCCGCCCAGGTACCGACGCGGGCGACGGCCGCTCTCGGCCTCCTTCGCCTCGCGCCGCTGCTCGCGCGCGAGCCGCTCGGCGGCCTCCTCGTTCTCCTCCGCGAGCTCGATGAACTGCCGCCGGGCCGACGTCACCAGCGCGCGCGGGTCGTATTCGCGGTCATCGCGCAGCGCCCGCACCAGCAGCCGGTTCTTCACCGCCATACGCACAGCGGATGTCGCGATCAGATGGCCTTCCTCGACCACCTGCTCGATGGGTGCCAGCGGCACCTCGGGCGGCGCCTTGAACTCGCCGAGGTCCACAAAGGTGGGTTCCGTCGCGCCGCCGGTGCGGATCCAGTTGAGGGCGCGCCCGAGCAGCTGGAGCGTCTTGCGCCCCGCGCCGTCCTCGTTCGCTGTCACCGCGCGCCGCCTCCTTACCGAACGGCCGCTGCACGCGTGGGTCGGTCGACTGCGGCCAGTCCTAATCTAGAGCGTTCCCGCCTCCGGCAGCCTCGCCCTGCCCCAACCGCCGCAGCTCGCGGCCTTCCGCCGCTCCCGCTGCCAGCGCTGCGCCTCCGGTCGCCCGCTTCTGCTGCCGCCCGCGCTGCGCGCCCGGTCGCCCGCTTCTGCCGCCGCTTGCGCCCACCGGCGCTCTGGTTACGCCGCCCCCGCGCCGCTAACTCCGGAAATCCGCCGGTGCTCGGCTGTCGGGGCGCCGGAATTACAGGCCCCTCCGTCGTGACCGCCCCTTTTCCCGGAGTTAGCAACCGGGTGAGCTCGAGGCTGACACTCTGCGAGCCGGAGCTCTGCCGCCTCGGCGCCCTCGCTGACGCTTCCCCGCGCTTCCCGCGCCCCTCGTTGCGGCGTCCCGGCGTCGCTAACTCAGGAAATCCGCCCAGGCTCGGCTGTCGGCCCCCGGAATTACGGGCACCTTCGCCGCAACCGGCGCCGTTTTTCCTGAGTTAGCAACCGGGGGAGCTCGAGACTGGGGCTGCGCCTGCCCCGGCTCCGCCGCGCCTGCGCCCTGGCTGGGCCTCCCCGCGCCCTCGTTGCGCCTCCCCACGCCGCCCCGGCGTCGCTAACTCAGGAAATCCGCCCAGGCCGGCTGCCGGACCGCCGGAGTTACAGGCGCCTTGGTCGCAACCGGCCCCGTTTTTCCGGAGTTAGCAACCGAGCGGGGGCTCGAGACTGGGGCTGTGCCAGGTCCTGGATGCCGCGGCCCGGCTGGTCGGCCCGGGCCGCCGCGGGCCGCGGGACGCCTATTGCTGGGTCGGGGGAATCGCGAGACACTGGCCGAACGCAGCCTGGGAGGTATTCCATGACCAACGGCGGACCGAAGCCGGCACGAAACCTTCGCGTCACCAGCCGAAAGAGCAGCACAGCCGGTGAAATCAAGGGATCGCGTCGCCCCTCGGCCCTCCGGCGCACGGCCGCCACCACCGTCGGCGCCCTCGCGCTCGGCCTCGTCTTCGGCTCGGCGCTCGTCACCGCCACTCCGGCCGCGGCCGCAAACCTCGGTTACGACACCACCCCAATTCAGGGGGCACGCCTCGCCGCAGCACCCGCCCAGGTGCACCTCACGGCCGCACCTGCCCACGCCGACCTCACGGCCGCGGCCGCCCGCGCCCACCTCGCGGCCGCCCCCGCCCGTCCGGAGGTGCCGGCCGCCCCGACCCCGCCGAAGCCCACAACTCCGCCCCGCGCAACCGCCCCCGGCACCACCCCAACCACCCCCGGCACCCCTACCACCCCCGGCACCGCCCCAACCACCCCTGCCCCCAGCAACGACCCCCTCGCCAACCTCGACAACCTCTGCCTGCAGGCCGAGAACTTCATCACCGCGGGCCACCCCACCGCCGCCCTCGAGCTCATCGACGAGATCCGCCAGCCCGCCGCCACCGAGCCCAGCACCTTCACGAGCCGCCGGCTGATCCTCGCGTGCGAGCCGGAGCGGCTGGCGGCCCTCGCGGCATCCGCTGACACCGCCCTCAAAACCGCGCTCACGTCGCCGTCGGCGAACCCCGACAACCCCAGCGCCGACAGCGCGGATGCCGCCACCCGCGAAGTCTGCGGCATCGCCGACCGCCTCAACCAGGCCGGCCAGCCCGCCCAGGCTCTGCGCCTGATCGACCGGGTGCGCCAGCCCGCCCTCGCCAGCCCCGACGTGCCCGGCATGAACGCCCTGGCCACCGCGTGCGAGCAGGAGCGGATCGACGCGCTCACCTCCAACGGATACAGCAACCTGCAGGGCACCCTCGCCGACCACACGCCCTCCCAGACCGCCGGCCAGTCGTGGGCCGCCGCCACCGCCGCCTGGGTCGCGCCGCTCGTCGGCCCGGTGCTGGCCGCGCTCGGCCTCATCATCGCGCTGCTGATCCTCGCCCGCCTGCTGGTGTTCCTGCCCGGCTCGCCCTGGCGCATCCGTCGCGCGGCCACCCGCCGCACCCTCGGCATCGTCGGCCTGGTCAGCGTGGTGCTCGCGCCGATCCTGTTCGTGATCACCCTCGTGCACGCACCCCTCAACCTCAACCCGCCGCAGACAACCGCCAGCGACACCGGCACAACCGGCACCGCCACCTCCTCCACCGCGATCGACCCGGTGCTCACCCACCCCGCCCCGCTCGACCAGATCACCCCGCTCAGCCCCGACGCGCTGCCCTGGCTGCTGCTGATCGTGCTGGCCCTCGCCCTCCTCGGCGCGTTCCTGCTCTCGCTCTACCTCGCCAGCCGCCTCGCGGTCGCCATCCACGTGCGCGACGCCAGCGGCGCCCGCAACGAACCCCAGACCACCGAGCTGGTCGCCCTCCTCGGCCAGCTCGGCGCGGCTTCCCCGCGCGGCCTCGAAGTGCCCCGGGCAACGGATGTCACGGCCCTCTCCCGCAACGCCCTCCCGGTTCCGCGCGGCGGCGTCAGCGCGTTCACCACGGGCGTGCGCCGGGTGCTCGGCCTCACCCCCTGGCGCGTCACCGTCGACTTCGTCGGCAACGAGGTCGACCCCGACGCCCCCACCCTGGACGCCCCCACCCTGCTCGCCCCCGAGCCGCACCCCACCCGCGCCGCGGTCGTCATCACCCGCAACGGCTACTCGATCGGCGCCGCCACCATGGACCCCAGCATCTGGCAGGTGCAGGAGATCCGCGGCGGCGCGGGCGGCAGCTGGGCGAACGAGGCCGCGATCCGCAGCCGCAGCACCCTCCCAACGGATGCCGCGCTGCTGCCCGACCCGGGGCATCCGTCGTCGCCGTCGTCGCATCTCAGCAAGCTCGCGGCCTCGTTCGTGCTGGCCACCCTCGCCCAGTACCACGACGGATTCGAGGCCCTCGGCGGCGCGACCGACTGGCGGAGCATCGGCCTGCACTCGCTGGCCACCACCGACTACAAGAACAACCGCGAGGCGGCCCGGCAGCTGCTCACCCGTGCGGTCGATTTCGACTCCGCGAACCGACCCGCGCTCGTCGCCCTGCAGCACGCGCTGCACCGGGAGGCGCACCAGGTCGACGAGCTGCGCCGCTACGGCGAGTGGCTGGGCGCTCAGTCCGACCTCATCAACGCCGAAGCCGGCGCCTCGCCCACCCAGAACGGTTTCCTCGACCTGCACCGGCGCATCCTGCTGACCTGGCTCGTCGTAGTGCTGAACCACCGCGCCATCACCGGCTCGTCGTCGTGGCCCGGCGACACCCTCATCGAGGAGCGCTCGAAGCGCCTGGTCGCCCTGCTCGCCGACGGCACCCCCGACTCCGGCGGCCTCCGCGACGCCATGCGCCCGCAGGCCGCGACCCTGCTCGACGGCCTGTTCCCGCCCGACGACGCCCCCGCCCGCACCGAGGGCGAGCCGGGCATCGCCGGCCCCGCGAGTCGCCGGGGCAAACTGCGCAAGGCGACCGCGGCATCCGCTGCAGGCACGAGCACGAGCACGAGCACGCCGACGACCGACGACACGACGGATGCCGCCGACACCGCCCGCGACGACAGTCCCGGCGAGCTCGCCCTGGCCGGCGAATTGTTCCCGCCCAGCTGGCGGGCCCGGGCCTTCGCCTCGCTTGCCCCGGCCACCGCCTACAACGTGGCCTGCGGATACGTGCGGCTCGGCGAGGACATGCGCAACCCCGAGGTGCGCGAAAAGTTCGAGCGCGCCTTCGCCCTCCCGCACATCCGCCGCTGGGCCCGGCACGACCCCGAGCTGGCCGGCCTCCGCACCGACCCGGCGTTCCGGCAGCTGGTGGGCGTCACCCCCGACACCAGCTACTGGCAGCTCGACCTGTTCGCGCCGTTCGAAGAGAAACTGACGGATGCCGGCATCACCGACCCCGCGAAGCTGCAGGACCGCGGGTCCGACGACGAGCTGCGCCGCTACCTGGACCTGCCCGAACCCGTCTACACGCACCTCACCCGGGTGGCCCGGCTCGTGCACCGCGCGCAGGAGGTGTCGTGGCTCTACCGCTGGAAGGGCGCGAGCGCCCTGCAGGTGGAGATCGTCGGCCAGCTGGTGGCGCGCGGCATCGAGGTGCCCGACGACATCCACCCGGCGTGGGTCACCCCCGGCAAGCCCCTCGACCCGACCGTCGCCCGCGACATCGCCCAGGCGATCTACGAGCGCACGTGGCAGCGCCTCGACGAGGCCGAACTCGTGGAGTGGCTGCGGAGGGTGAAGGCCGACGCCGGGGCGCACCCGCACTAGCCGGCGGGCGGCCGCGCAGCCACCCGCAGTAGCCGGCGGGCGGCCCTCAGCGCCGAGTCCGTCCGTTCCGGACCAGCCCGCCCGGCGCGCCGGACCGGTTCGACCGCAGGGGTCAGTTTCGACGGATGCGCGGCCCGCGTCTAAGCGCTCAGTCCGGCATCCGGGAGCAAACGGGGACTTCCGAGGGCGCCCAGGCGCCGAGTCCGCCCGTTCCGGACGAACCCGCCCGGCGCGCCGGACCGCTTCGACCGCAGGTGTCGGTTTCGACGGATGCGCGGGGGCGCAACCGCCGCCCGCGCCCCTCAGCGCGACACGCGCTCCACCCGCGCCGGCGCTCGCGGGAGCAACCGGGGACTTCCCAGGGCGCCCAGGCGCCGAGTCCGTCCGTTCCGGACGAACCCGCCCGGCGTGCCGGACCGGTTCGACCGCAGGGGTCGGTTTCGACGGATGCGCGGCGCGCACCCGCCGCCCGCGCTAACCGCTCAGTCCGGCATCCGGGAGCAAACGGGGACTTCCCAGGGCGCCCAGGCGCCGAGTCCGCCCGTTCCGGACGAACCCGTCCGGCGCGCCGGACCGGTTCGACCGCAGGGGTCGGTTTCGACGGATGCGCGGCGCGCACCCGCCGCCCGCGCCCCCTCAGCGCCCGACACGCTCCACCCGCGCCGGCGCACCCTCGACGCCGCGCACCATGAGCGACCCGGCGACCAGCAGGATCCCGAGCGGCAGGGCCATCGCCTGCAGCGGCGGTCCCGCGAAGGCGAGGAGGTCGCGGGCCAGACCGGCGCCCACGCTCATGCTGCCCGACGCGTCGTGCTGCCAGGCCGCGAGCGACTGCTGCGTCACCAGGCCGAGCACTGCGAGCAGCACGCCGACCCACAGCATCGTCGCCGCGCCCCGGGCCACCGGCACCACCGCAACGGCGACAGCAGGCAAACCGCCCAGCTCGCCCTCCCCGCCCAGCGCAGCCCCCCGGCCCAGCGCAGCCCCCCGGCCCAGCGCGGCCGACCCGCCCAGCGCCGCCGACCCGCCCAGCGCGGCGGGCTCGTACCCGCCCAGCGCGGCGCCCTCGTCGCCACCCGGCGCCGCGCCCGCGCGCTCGTCCAACCCCACGATCGTCGTCTCCACGCCGCCTCGGCTGACACCGATCGCCCGGGCCACCAGCGCGAACACGATCAGCGCCAGCCCGAGCTCGAAGGCCACGACCCCCAGCAGGGCTTGCAGCCAGTACAGTGCCGGGTCGTTCAGCGCGCCGTTGCCCCAGAGGGTCATCAGCAGGGTGAGCAGAAACATCCGTGCGAGCAAACCGGCAAGCGTGAGCACGATGCCCGTCGTGAGCATCTGTTTCCAGCTGAGGATGGGGGGCATGCGCGTTCCTTCCAGGGCCACGACGACATCGTCTGCCCCCAACATAATCGGCGAGCCTAAACCTGCCGATCGTATGGGAATATATACCGGGGGCATTTTTCGACAAGGCCTCAATCTGTCTTAGAGGAAGGCCGCCGCGTGGAGCTTCGCGACTACATTCGCATCCTGCAAAAAAGTTGGGTGCTGATCGTGCTGTTGACGCTCGCTGCGGTGGGTGTCGCATCCGCTGTGTCGATCGTGCAGACGCCGAAGTACAGCGCCACCGCGAAGGTCTTCGTATCGACGCAGGGCGGCGGCACCACCAGTGAGCTGCAGCAGGGTGCCTCGTTCACCGTGCAGCGGGTGAAGACCTACTCCGACCTGGTGAACACCCCCATCGTGCTCAAGTCGGTGATCGACGAGCTGAACCTCAAGACGCCGGTCGACGAACTCAGCAAGCAGATCACGGCATCCGCCCCGCTCGACACGTCGCTGCTCGACATCACCGTCACCGAAGACGACCCGCAGCTGGCCGCCGACATCGCCAACGCGGTGTCGCAGAGCCTCACCGGCGTGGTCGCCACGATCGAGACCCCCGAGGCCAGCGCCAACGAGGCCAAGCCGGTCTCGCCGGTCAAGCTCACCGTCGCCCAGCAGGCCCTCGCGCCTGATTCGCCGGTGAGCCCGCGCGTGCCGCTGAACATCGCCCTCGGCGCCCTGGTGGGCCTCGCCCTCGGCGTCGGCATCGCCGTGCTCAAAGAGACGCTGGAGACCCGCATCCGCGGTGAGCGCGACGTCGAGCAGGTCACCGACATCCCGATCCTCGGCGGCATCGTCTTCGACCCGAAGGCGGGGGAGCGCCCCCTCATCGTGCACGTCGACCCGCGCAGCCCGCGCGCCGAGTCGTTCCGCACGCTCCGCACCAACCTGCAGTACCTCGACGTCGGCCGCGCCGACCGCAGCTTCGTCATCACCAGCTCCATCGAGAGCGAGGGCAAGAGCACCACGGGCGCGAACCTCGCGATTGCGTTGGCGGATGCCGGTTCTCGCGTTCTGCTCATCGACGCCGATTTGCGTCGTCCCAAGGTGGCGGACTACATGGGCCTCGAGGGCGCCGCGGGCCTGACCGACGTGCTCATCGGCCGCGCCGAGCCCGAAGACGTGATCCAGCCGTGGGGCCGCAGCAAGCTGTTCGTGCTGCCGGCCGGCCACATTCCCCCGAACCCGAGCGAGTTGCTCGGCTCCGCCCGCATGAGCCACTTCATCGACGAGTTCAACCGCGACTTCGACGTCGTCATCTACGACGCCCCGCCGCTGCTGCCGGTCACCGACGGCGCCATCCTGGCCAAGAACGTGGGCGGCGCGATCATCGTCATCGCCGCCGGCCGCACCCAGAAGGCCCAGCTGAAGGGCGCCATCTCGGCTCTCGACAACGTGGGCGCCCCGGTCTCGGGCCTCGTGCTCACCATGCTGCCCACCAAGGGGCCCGACGCCTACGGCTACAGCCGTTATGGCTACGGCTACGTCTATGGCGAAGACACCGTTCCCGACGAGATCGCCATGCGCAGTGAGAGAGTGAAGAAGTGACGCCCTTCTCCATCCTGACCGTCTGCACCGGCAACATCTGCCGTTCGCCCCTGGCCGAGCAGCTGCTGCGCACCCGGCTTGAAGCCGCCGGCCTGCCGGTGACCGTGCAGAGCGCCGGCACCGGCGCCCTCGTCGACCACGGCATGACCCTGCAGGCCGCCGAGCTCGCCCGCGTCTACGGCACCGAGCCCGTCGCGCACGCCGCCCAGCAGCTCACCGAGCCACTGGTGGCCGGCGCCGACCTCATCCTCACCGCATCGCGCGAGCACCGCGCCGAGGTGGTCTCGCTGCACCCCCGCGCCTCGCGCTACGCCTTCACGCTCAACCAGTTCGCCCGGCTGGTCGCCGCCGCCGTCGCCGAGGGACTGCCCGCGCGCGACGAGTCCGAGAGCCCGGTCGAAACCCTGCGCGGTTTCGTGCGCACTGCCGCCGCGCTCCGCGGGGCCGTGCCCCCGCCCGCGCACGCCGACGAAGACGACATCATCGACCCCTACCGGCAGTCGCAGGAGATCTACGACCAGGCCGGCGAGGCGATCAACGCCGCCGTGAACACCATCGCTGTCGGCCTGACCGAAGCCCTCGAGGCCCGCTGACCGTGGGCGCCCCGAAGCGATACGTTCCGAAAGACCAGCCGAAGCGGCTCTGGATCATCCTCGCCGTCGCAGCGTTCCTCGCCGTCGACCTCGTGCTGGTCGGGGTCGCGATGAACTCCAACCGCGCCGAGAGCCAGGTGGCTGAGCCGGCCCCGGCCGCCACCGTCGAGCCCGCCCCGGCCTCCTCTGCTCCGGCCGAGCCGGCTCAGACCACTCCCGCCGCCGCACCGACCGCCACGAAGATCAGCGCCGTTCCGCCCACCCGGCTTCTCGCCGCCGTCGACGGCAACACCGCCTGGCGGGCCACCACCGGCACCTGCCCCGACGCCTCGGCGACCCCCGAGTTCACCAGCGACGGCGGCGCCAGCTGGAAGACCACCGACGCCACCGCGTTCACCCAAGTGACGGCGCTGCAGCGCATCCTCGTCACCGGCGACACCCAGGCCGCCATGGTCGGTCTCTCGGCCGACGGCTGCGAGCCCCAGTTCGTCGAGACCTTCGTCGCCGGCGACAACTACGTCTCCTACCCCGAGGAGCTCGCCAGCACCTGGTTCACGACCCCGGCGACGCCGTCGAACGTGCATAGCCCGGCGGGCGACTTCTCGACCCCCTGCACCACGGTCGTCGCACTCGCTCCGCGCGACGCCGATGCCGCGGCCGTGCTCTGCGCCGGCGGCGACGTCTTCGAAACAACGGATGCCGCAGCCAGCTGGTCGAACTCCGCTTCCGTTCCCGGCGCGCTCACCCTCGCCGTCACCGACAACGGCTACCTCGCTGCCGTCGTCGGTGATCCCGCCTGCAAGGGCGTGCAGCTCCGCGATCTGGCTGCGAAGGACGCCAAGGCCGGCTGCTACCCGCTGGGTGCCGCGCCGGAATCGCTGCCCGGCAAGGTGGCCGTGTCGGCGGCTGGTGACACACTCTGGCTCTGGGCGGGCAACGCTCTCGCGCGGTCAAGCGACGCTGGAGTGACCTGGGAGTAGCGGCCCGAACGGGTGTCGGTCAAAAAGGGGACACAACGGCACGTAGACTTACACGGCGTGCTGAGCGCAACCTGGGGAGGGGGTGCGAAAACTATGAGTGGATTACTGCGGACGATTGCCCGCGCAACCCCATATCGTGATCAAAAGCGCGACTGGCGCGACATCTACGCAGCCCGCGTCGCGATCACCGACCTCGTGGTACTCGTCGCAATCGTGCTTGTCGTGCAGGCGAGCTGGGTTGGTATCGACAGCCGTTTGGTTGGGTCGCTGGTCAGCCGCCATGACCTTGTCATCGGCTACTCCGTGGTGTCGTTGATTGTGGTCTCCGGGTGGATGGCCGTGCTCCGGGTTTACGACACACGTGCTGACCGCGTGATCGGCCTCGGCAGCCAAGAATACAAGCTCGTTGTGAATTCGAGCGTGCGTCTCTTCGGCCTCCTGGCCATCGCCGCGTACCTGCTGAAGGTGGACTTGGCGCGCGGTTATATCCTCATCGCTTTCCCCGTCGGAACCCTTGGCCTGCTTCTTTCCCGATGGTTGTGGCGGCAGTGGCTCAACAGGCAGCGCCGTGACGGGAAGTACTGCTCGACGGTCCTGCTCGTTGGATCCGAGTCATCGGCGACGCATCTGGCGTTTGAGCTGCAGCGCTACCCAGCGGCCGGCTACCGAGTTGTCGGCGCTTGTGTCCCCACCGGTCTCGTGGGAGGAATGCTTCCTGGAACCGATGTGCCGGTCTGCGGCAGCGTCGGCAACGTGCTCGAAGCGCTGGAAGCGACGGGCGCGGACACGGTGGTGGTTACGAGTTCAGAAGAGCTTTCGGCGAAACGTGTGCGAGAACTGAGCTGGAGCCTCGAGCCCGGGCGCCAGCATCTGGTTGTGGCTCCTGGCCTGACCGGGCTCGGCGGTCCTCGAATTCACACGCGTCCGGTCGTTGGCCTTCCCCTCATTCACGTTGAAACCCCCCGCTACGAGGGCAGCAAGAGCGTGGCGAAGCGTGTCTTCGACATCGTTGCCTCGAGCATTCTCATCGTCCTTGCGTCGCCGGCGTTGGCCGTCATCGCGCTCATTGTGCGCCTATCGAGCGACGGACCTGTCCTGTTCCGGCAGAGCCGGGTGGGAATTAACGGCACGACGTTCAATATGCTCAAGTTTCGTTCCATGGAGACCGATGCGGAGTCACGCCTCGATGAACTGCAAACTATCCAGCGGGAAGAGGGCAACGACGTCCTCTTCAAGATGAAGGATGACCCCCGAGTGACCCCGGTGGGTCGCTTCCTCCGCCGCTACAGCCTCGATGAATTGCCGCAACTGTTCAATGTCTTCCTCGGCAGCATGTCGTTGGTCGGGCCACGTCCGCCGCTCGCTCGCGAGGTAGAGCGGTATGAGACGCACGTGCACCGCCGCTTCCTTGTGAAACCAGGAATCACGGGCCTTTGGCAGGTGAGCGGGCGCTCCAATCTCTCCTGGGAAGACAGCGTTCGCCTCGACCTGTTCTACGTCGAAAACTGGTCCATCACCGGCGACCTGATCATCTTGTGGCGCACATTGAAGGCCGTCGTGAGCAGTCAAGGCGCGTTTTGAAAGCTGTTCAGGGGTGTTCCTTGATCTTGGCCGCAGCTTGAATCGCTGAACGAAGGTCCAGGTGTCCCGCGGTAAGCGAGACCGTGCTGTGAATAGGCAGACCCAATGCTTTCACATATGTAAAAGCAGGGATTAATTGAGATGAAGGAGCCCCGGTTTGACTGGCTTGATCGTGCATGAGTGGATCGAAAAGCGCGGAGGCGCTGAACGCGTGCTGGATCAAATGGCAGCTCAGTACCCTGATGCCGACATCGCTTGTCTCTGGAATGACGACCGGGACCGTTACAGCGGTCGCAGGGTGCTTGAGAGCTGGATGTCTCGCACACCACTTCGACGGCGAAAAGCGTTGGCGCTTCCGCTCATGTCATCTACTTGGCGGCACTGGAAAGCAGACGTCAGCTATGACTGGATCCTCGCGAGTTCATACGTTTTTGCTCATCATGCTTCGTTCCCGAGTAAAGGCAGCTCGCCCAAGAAGTTCGTATACGTTCACACGCCGGCGAGATACCTTTGGGCGCCTGAACTCGATCCGCGCGGAGCTTCGTTGCTGGCGCGCTCGGTAGCGCCCATGCTCAGAATTCAGGATCGCGCTGCAGCCAAATCGGACGCAAGCTTGGCGGCAAACAGCAAGTTCATCCAAGAGAGGATTGCCTCGACGTGGGATAGAGAATCACGCGTGATCTACCCGCCGGTTGACGTTCGGCGTATCGGGAGCGTGAAGGATTGGCGAGAGGAGCTGAGCTCAGTCGAGCGTGATCAGTTGGAGAGCCTCCCCAAGGCGTTCCTGCTAGGGGCGTCGAGGTTCGTTCAGTACAAAGGCCTCGATAAGGTCATCGCCATTGGCGAGGCTAGCGATCTTCCAGTGGTAATCGCTGGTAGCGGCCCGTTGGAGCAAGCTCTAAGGGAGAGGGCGGAGAGTGCCAGCGTGCCTGTCTTTATGCTTCGTTCGCCGTCTGACAACATGCTATTCGCGCTTTACCAACTCGCGCTTGCTTTTGTGTTTCCACCCGTAGAGGACTTCGGGATAATGCCAGTTGAAGCAATGGCAGCGGGTTGTCCGGTCCTGGTCAACAGCACAGGCGGGACAAGCGAGTCAGTGACCGAGGGACTGTCTGGTTACCATTTGGAGCGTTTTGAAGGCAAGGAGGTGCGGGCAGCAGTGGATAAGGCTGCTTCGCTTGACCGGAGCCGAGTTCAAGAGTCAGCGCTTCGGTTCGATTCGTCGCGCTTCCGGACGGAACTTGAGGAGTGGGTAGTGGGAAGCCTCTAGCGTCGGATGCGGGACCGAGCGCTTGTGAAGGTTCTTGCCACCTCGATATCGCTCAACTTCTTTCTCCGGTCCAACGAGACGCCCACTGCCACTAGGGCGATCGTGAGTCCAACCACCGGGACTTGCGCGCCTAGTGGCCCGCGGATTAAACCAATCTGAGCTGCAGCCAGAAGGGCGATGAGCGGAATAGTTGCTGATGTACCCTGCCATTTGTCGTCAAGTTTTCGCCAGACGATGGCGACGATCACTGCCAACACCAATGCGAACACTAAGCCCAAGTCAAGTGCGACCTCAGCCTGTAGCGGGAGCGAGAGGTTGGTGAATCGGTAGCCGCGGAATGCCGCAACATCAACGGAAGCAGGAACGCTTTTGTCGTTCCAAATGCTGCGGGGGACGAAAAACAGCAGCGATGAGAGGACGTATCTTCCGCTCGTATGCCCATTCTCTTCACTAAACAGCACTGAGTTGACAAGCTGTTGAAAGCCATCGAAATCCCGAGAAGCAAAGGCGGTCATCGAGACGCCTCCCGACGCAAAGACGCTCGAGCGGCTCCCTTGTAGCGCGTTGACAAAGGGATAGACAGCAGCGAATACCCCTACGCAACCGATTGCTATAAGCCCACCCGCCCGCGCGCTGCGTGGCCGAAAGACTAATAAAAGTACCGGGAGAGCAGCAGCTAGGAACGTAAAGCGCGTGTTCACCAAGGGGTTTGTGTAGGTGAAGATCAACACGATGCCGAGGAAGGGCCAAAGATGCTCGCGCATTTTACGTCGCTCTTGGTGACGATTCGCGTGTAGCACGAGAAGCGTGCCCGCAACTGCAAGCGCCCCGGGGACAATGCGAATGAGAGCGATAATGCCGCCGCCTGCAATTTGCAGGGTCAGGCCTTGTTGCGCAAGTAACTCGTTAACGCCCGAGCGAGAGGAGAACAGGTTTCCGAACCCTCCCATCTGGGCTGCGATAAAAGGCAGTAGGACCAAGCTCCCGAGAATCATCCATTTGCCCGCAACCCTTTGGCGCGGACGAGGACGAGCTTCCGACGCGGCGTCGGCGGAAGGGGTTGGGCGAGCTCGGTAAAGCGCATAAGTGCAAAGGAACGTCACGCTTAGCGCCAGGTTCATTCCAAGTGCACTCGTAATGGCAGAAGGAAAGGTGAACAGCGAAGAATCACCCCAGGCTGCGCTCCGGGTCGAAATTTGATACAGCGCCGGGAACGAAAGCCAACAAAGGTTGAAACTCGAACACATGAGAAGAAGCGGCCGTAATCCCGTGCGGAAGGCCATAACCATGCCGACAAGGTTCGTCGCGACGCACGACAATGCAAGCATTGCAATCGGCAGATCTGGAATCTTGCTAGCCAGCGGGAAGAATAGTGCCACAAACGAGATTGCGACAAGCACCAGCACGAGTGGGAGAATCAGTTGCCCTGATTTGGACGGTCCCGCATGTTTCTGTTCCGAGGCAGTGGACGCACGGCTCACGCTTTTTGCTCGCTTCCCATGAGCAAGTCCTCGACCTTCGTGACACTCTCAGACCAAGAGAAGCGGCGAACGTTCTCCTTGCCTCGCTGCTTCAATCTTTCAGCGACCTTTTCGCTTTCCAGAACTTGAGCTACAGCAGCTAACAGCTCCGACTCTCGGGTCGGATCGAAGTAAAGCGAGGCATTTCCCGCAACTTCCGGCAGGCTGGCTCGGTTCGAACTGACTACTGGGCAGTCCCTTGATTGTGCCTCGATGATCGGAAGGCCGAAGCCCTCGTATAGCGACGGGAACACCAGAACAGCGGCCTTTTCGTAGCACCATGCAAGTTCGTCTTCAGACAACCGCCCCGCGACGATCAGCCGGTCGGTCTGACCCTGCGTTATGGGCCGTTGATCAGAAAAAACGGACTGCTTTCCGGACGCCCCGACTACAACTACCTTTATGTCTCTCGACAGAAGTGCCTTCACCGCCCATTCCAAGTTCTTGTGAATCGCGATGGTGCCAACGCACAAGACAAAAGGCTCGTTGATGTCAGAGGCGAACGCCGGCTCTGTGGGGATGCGATCTGAAAAATGCTCGTGGCCGTTCGGAACAACGGAGAAACGGGATAAGGGCACCTCAAGCACCTCCGCCAGTTCGGATGCGCTGAATTCAGAAACGGTGATCAAGAGCTCGGCGCGCTTGGCGATCACGCGATACATGAATCGGTACCAAGTTGAGAAGGCGCGGCTGAAAGTGTGCGGAAGTCTGAACGCTGTCGCATCGTGCATTGCGACTAGCTGCTTTCGCTTTAGCACTGGGGCCGGGCCGCCGAGGTTCAGTAGCAAGGTGCCTCTTGACATTAGCGGTAGCGCGACCTGCTCGAAAAGCAGGCCACGAAAGCGCGAACGGCGTACAACGCACCGTGATCCCCAGTCTGGCATAACGGCGTCGCTAGGGACACACACGGTGTACGTGTGCTCGCCCCTTTGAACCAGTCGCCTAATGATCTCCCCGGCGTATCGCTCGGTGCCCGTGGGACGATGGCTCAGCCACTTACCGTTTATATAGACGTTCAAGGTCCCCCCCTCGATGAACGTCTAAGTCTCTCATGCGTGCGAGAGCCTCGCTGGCGCAGTGCAGGATCGGCGGGGAGTTGAGTCCGCTCACGGGCGGCAGGGAAACTCTCGTCCGATATTTCAGCATTAGAACGTTCGAGGAATAACCGCTCGAGAGTTAGCGCGGTCGCCACGCGGGTTAGACTTCGGCGTTGTGCCCATTAAGCGCACGATTGATCTGCATCGTAGAGAGGTACAACTTGCGGGTTCTGCACTTGGTTAACCGGGTGGCCGAAAGTGGGAACGGAATATCCAATCTTGTTGTTGACTTGGCTGCCGGACAAGCGGCGATTGGCTTAGAGACGCACCTCGCCACCCTGGGGGGGGATTACGAGGTCCTTCTCGAGGAGCGCGGGGTTACCCTTCATAGAATCGATTTCACGCGTCGCAAGCCTCTCGCTATGTGGCGGGCTATGCGAGCGCTTCACGCCTTGCGTAGAGAACTTAGACCTGATGTGATTCACGCCCATACGATCGCTGCTGCCGTCTTGGCCAGGTTAGTGTGCGGACGATCGAAAGTCGTTGCGACCGTTCATAACGAGTGGCAACGAGGCGCCGTTTTGATGGCCTTCGCTCACCGGGTTGTCGGAGTCAGCGAGTCTGTTCGTGAATCCATGCGTCGGCAGGGTATTCGCCCTTCCAAACTAAGCGTCGTTCGTAATGGCGTCGTAGGTTCGTTTCGGAGGCGTCCTGTTGCCGCCGCGCAACTTCAACATCCGGCCATCGTTACTGTCGGATCCATCTCTGAACGCAAGGGCAGCGACGTCCTTCTCTCTGCCTTCCAGATGGTCCGAACGCAGGTTCCAGAAGCGCATTTGTACTTCGTCGGGAACGGTGACTCCCAGCAAATCGTCGACCTTATTCGAAGTCCTGACCTCGGTCGAAATGTTCACATGCAAGGATTCGATCCGGCGCCACAGAGGTACTTGCTGAGCGCCGATATCTTCGTGTTGGCCTCTCGAAAAGAGCCTTTCGGCTTAGCGCTGGTTGAAGCGATGGAGCAAGGAGTTGCTTGTGTCGGGGCTGACACGGAAGGGATTCGAGAGATTTTGTCGGACGGTAGCGGCATACTCGTGCCGATAGGCCAGGCCGACGCCTTGGCTGCCGCGATCGTTTCTGTTCTTTCGAACGCGGATCTGGCTGTTTCCCTCGGGCGGTCGGCACGCCGTCGCTCCGCCGATTACGGCGTTATGGGAATGGCGCAAGAGTACCTGCGGATTTATCACGTCAGCTCTAGGGCAAAATGAAAGCAGCTCGACGATTTGTCGGCTTTGCGCTGATGCCGGCTCTGTCCGCGATTGCGAGCCTGGTTCTCTTGCCGCTAATCAGCGACACTGCTGGGCCTCCTGCCTGGGTGGCTCTTGGAGTGGGACAGAGTGTGGGTGCCCTAATCAGCATCCCAGTTGGTATGGCATGGCCGCTCATCGGAGGAAATGAGGTAGCGCGAGCCGGTGCGGAAAGTCGTAGGAACATATACCGGGTGAGTGTGCACTCGCGTCTGGTTATGTTGGTGGTTTCCTTGCTGATTGCAGTCCCCGCGACGTTCTTTCTCAGCCCCCAATTCAAGCTCGAATCCGTGCTCTTCATGCTGGGGATAGCTCTCAACGGCTTGACTGCCAGCTGGTACTTCGCGGGGACGGGGGAACCGCGATGGTTAGTCATAAACGAGGGCCTGGTACGTCTGGCCGTTTACCTGTTTTCCGTTGGAGCTCTTATGGCGGGAGGCGGTCTTATTCTCTATGCCGCTAGTTCCGCGATCGGCGGGGTCGTAATGGTGATGCTCAACTGGTTCCGCATCATGGGAACGAGCGCGTTCTCGGTCCCCGGGTCATTTTCTAATCTAATTGAGGCGCTACGCAGTCACATGGCCGGCATCGGATCCCGGCTTCTACAGGGTGCCTTCACTTTCGGCGGGGCGCCGTTGTACTCGGCTATTGCGGCCCCCCACGCGACCGCTCTGTTTGTCGGACTGGACCAAGTTGCAAAGGCGGCGGGAAACGGGCTGGCATTCGTCCCGCAAGCCTTCGTTCAAACTGTTGGAAGCGCACCCGCGTCAGAACGGGCGCGTCGCTCGACTAAAAGCATGCTGGTCGTGGTCGCAATCGCACTTCTCGCGGCTGCAACTTGGGCGGTAGCCGGTAACGTAGTTATTGAAATTCTGTTCGCGTCTCAGCTGTCTCTTACTCCCGGCGGCAATACCGCGTTGATCCTAGCGGTTTGTCTGACGCTACTAACGAGGAGCTACGAGGTTCTCGTTCTAGTGCCTAACGGGCGTTCCGCATTGGTCTTTCGCGCTAACTCATATGTCTCGATACTGGGCCTGGCAGCGCTGACGATCGTTGCGTCAATAGGGTGGGGCTACGGAGGGGTGCTCGTCATCGCGATGAGTCAAGTGGTCCTTCTCGTTTTGTACTGGAACAGCGGCCGGTCCTCACGGAAGAAAACGCTCGTTCACCAATCTAATCAAGAAGGGCGCGCCTCGGTTTGAGTGAGCAATCGACCGTTTCGGAAAACGGACCCGGGATTGACATTGTCATAACCTGGGTAGACCCGCGAGATGTGGAATGGCAGCGGAGTTACCGTGCTGCAACTGGCACTGACTTTTCCACTCACGAAGATGACATCAGATTTCGTGATTGGGATACCTTACGGTTTCTGTTTCGAGGTATCGAAAAATTCTGCCCCTGGGTGCGTTTGGTCCACCTCGTCACCTCGCAGGCAGTGCCTTCCTGGCTGGACTCTGAGCACCCCCAGCTTCGTGTAGTCCATCACGAAGACTTCATGGAGGCGGAGAACCTTCCGACATTCAATTCGAATGCCATTGAGGTGAACCTGCACAAAATCCCGGACCTTTCGGACAAGTTCGTGTACTTCAACGACGACTTCTTCATCCTTCGGAAGACCGAGCCCTCACATTTCTTTCGGAGAGGTCTTCCGGCCGGCGTCGCCTCCCTCAACGCATTTTCGCCTGTCTCGGACGACACGTTCCATTACTCAGCGAACTGCGTCTCAGCGGTGAACAGGAACTTTGACAAGCGAGCGACGCTTAGACGGCACTTCAGTAAGTGGTTCAACCCGAGGTACGGCTCTCATCTGTTTAGGACGATTGCTCTTTCGCCTTGGCCTCGTTTTACGGGCTTCGCACAGCTCCATTTACCGCAGCCTTTCCTTCGGTCCACCTTTGAGGAGGTGTGGGAGCGTGAGCCGCAGGCCTTGACGGAAACAGCTAAGTCGCGGCTCCGGTCGCTCTCTAACGTCAGCCAGTATGTGTTCCAGTACTGGCAACTTTGTTCCGGCCAGTTCACCCCAGTATCTCCACGTCGATATGGCCGCTACTGGGAGATTGGGCGAGACGCTTTCGCGGACATTTTGAAGGGGATCGTGAGCCAAGAAGACTCCCTCGTCTGCATCAACGATGGCCCCGTAGAGTCATTCGCCGACGCGAAACGGGACCTGCAGGCAGCGTTCCTAACCCTCTTCCCGTCGCACTCCAAATTCGAACTTCAAAGCTGACCGCTGCCGAAATGGTTCCACAGAAGCCCTGAGTTCGAGGAGGTTCGCCCTGCCCAGGCCGCAGAAGTCGCGCGCGCCGCCGCCCGCGGCACCTGCTTGACTTTGTAAGACCTGCGTTGGGATAAGGGCACCTTCACGTCACGGACATTGTCCTTCGGTGGCAATGGTCATTCGTCATTGGTAGTCAATCGCTTCCTCGATCCAGTGTGCGGTTGAGCACCACCTTGATCCAAGCAGAGCCCTTAACGTCGGCACTCGCTCGCCGCAGCAGCGGCATTTGTTGTCTCTTCCTGCCCTATAGAGGGACCAGATCCTCGGGGAAGCAGTTCCTTCACCTTTTACAGGGGCGCGATGGGTGATGAGCACGATGCGACCTTTTCTGAGAGGCCTTCGGGTGGTCTCTTGTGCTCAAAAGTACGCCTTCGCGCAAAAAATGAGAAGTCTTCATTGTGGATGAACCCCGGACGTTGATCCCTGGTCCGTTGATCTTGGTGTCGTTGCCCGGCGCGATCTCGAGGCTTGGAGTGCGAGCGCTAGTGCGTTCAACGGCGGCCCATGTTGCTTTCCCGCCCGCCGCTCGCGCCGGGGATACGTCGTCGCTGCAAAGGAGAGGTTGTCCTATCCATCGGGTACCGCAAATGCGACCGGGGACCAAAATGCCTTGTGGCCAGCCCGGTGCGGGTGCAACACTCTGAGCGCGAGGCTTTGTCGTGGTTGCGCGGCCCTCGTCAAGGCAATGAGGTGGCGAAGCCTGCTCCGTTCCGGCTATCCGCGCAAGGGGAACGATCACAGACGCTCGGGGCGCTGCGCGCTTAGCGCGAGACCCTCGACTACGCTGATTCGAATGGGGCAAGTGGAATGAGAATGTCCGTAATCGGCTGTGGCTATTTGGGCGCTGTACATGCTTCCGCCATGGCGAAATTGGGGCACGAGGTCCGTGCCATCGATGTCGACGCCCATAAGATCGCGCAGCTTGCCCAAGGTCAAGCTCCGTTCTTCGAGCCGGGACTTCCTGAAGCCTTGACCTCGGCACTCGCGACCGGGCGGCTGGAGTTCACTACCGACTTTGCGGCAGCAGCTGGCGCCACAGTTCATTTCATCGCGGTTGGCACGCCTCAAAAGCTAGGAAGCAACGCGGCAGATCTCACGTACGTGGAGGCTGCCATCCGTTCTCTCATCCCTCACCTTTCTGCGGGCGACCTTGTGGTCGGGAAGAGCACGGTTCCAGTCGGGACGGCAGCCGGCCTTGCCCAGCTTATTGCGGCATCAGGAACTGGCGCATCCCTGGCGTGGAACCCTGAGTTCTTACGCGAAGGTTTCGCTTTGCAAGACACTCTCGCTCCCGATCGGCTCGTGTACGGGGTCCCAGGTGGCGAGGCAGGTGAGCGGGCGACGTTGGTGCTCAACGAGATTTATGCATCCGCCATTGCTGGAGGTACCCCACTGGTCGTCACCGACTACGCGACGGCCGAGCTCGTCAAGGTCTCCGCCAACGCGTTTTTGGCGACCAAGATCAGCTTCATCAACGCCATGGCGGAGATCGCGGAGGTCACCGGTGCCGACGTGACGCAATTAGCGGAGGCGATCGGTTACGACTCCCGCATCGGTCGGCGCTTCCTCGGTGCCGGAGTCGGGTTCGGCGGGGGCTGCCTCCCGAAAGACATCCGTGCGTTCACCGCCCGTGCCGAGGAGCTCGGCCGTGGTGAATCTGTCGCCTTCCTCAAGGAGGTGGACGCGATCAACCTTCGACGGCGACAGAGAGTCGTCGACCTCACGGTCTCCGCGCTCGGCGGGCAGGTGTATAACAGGAAGGTCGCGGTGCTAGGGCTGAGCTTCAAGCCTCACTCCGACGACGTGCGCGACTCGCCCGCGCTCGACGTGGCCGTGCAACTACATGGTTTGGGCGCTAACGTCGTGGCGATCGACCCCCAGGCCATCGGCAACGCTCGCACGCGCCATCCGCAACTGACCTATTCGTCGGACCTCGAAGAGACACTGCGTGGTGCTGATGTCATGGTTCTTGTGACCGAATGGCCCGAGTACCGCTCGCTCAATCCCGTTTGGGCTGGGGACTTGGTCCGGAATCGTACGGTGGTCGACGCTCGGAATTCCTACGATCCGGCTGCCTGGCGCGCGGCAGGCTGGACTTATCAGGGCCTAGGTCGGCCCTAGAAGCTGGGCAACCGGAGTGTCAAGAGCGCATCCCGAATCGTGCAAAACTAGACCTTTGAATTTCGATTAGGGGCTGGTATGAGCGACTCACCGAGCAAGCGGCACCGGCTGCGAAACACTCTCATCGCAGTCGGTGCTGTCGTACTGCTGATTGCCGCCCCCGTCGGGGTTTACGCCTTCAGCTTGTCGCACACCTTCGATAGCAAGAAGGAGACGATCAAGGACCCCTTCCCCGACGAGGCGTCGCGGCCGGCGATCCCGGAGGGTGCAGCGGGCAAGGCCGAGAACATCCTGTTGCTCGGATCGGACACCCGGGGCAGCCTCGACGAAGACTTGGCGGACATCCGCGGCCAACGCTCGGACACGATGTTGGTCGCTCACATCCCGGCTGACCACAAGCATGTGTACGTCATGTCGATCATGCGCGACAGCTGGGTTGACATCCCGGGGCACGGCAAAGCTAAGGTGAACGCCGCCCTCTCCTACGGCGGCATCCCGCTGGTAGTGCAGACGGTGGAGAGCTTAATCTCGGCACGCATCGACCACGTGGCCATCGTGGACTTCAACGGCTTCGAAGGGGTCACCAATGCGCTCGGCGGTGTCGACGTCAATAACGACATTGGTTTCCTTTCTTCACGGCTGGCGGGACACTATTTCCCTCAAGGCATGCAAACGATGAACGGAACCGAAGCCCTCGCCTTCGTCGGCGAGCGGTACGCCTTCGCTGACGGTGACTTCCAGCGCGTTCGCAACCAGCAGGCCTACCTCAACGCGGTAATCAAGAAAGTACTGAGCGCAGGCACCCTGCTGGATCCGGTCAAGACCAACAACCTGGTGTCAGCCATCGCCCCCTTCATGAAGGTCGACAAGGGCTTCGACTCCTCCTACGTTGCATCCCTGGTGCTGCGCCTCAGCTCTCTCCGCTCCGGGGACATCAGCTTCTTCACGGCGCCCACCGCGGGAACGGGGACCTCCGACGACGGCCAGTCGATCGTGAACCTCGACCAGGAGAAGATGAAAGAGGTCGCGGAGGCGTTCCGCACTGACCGGCTGGACACGTACCAGCCGGAGTTCCAGACGATGCAGTAAGCGGAGTTCGTTCAGGCGCCGGTCCCGCGATGCGGGCCGGCGCCTGCGCTTTTAACCGCGCTGGAACGGGTTGCGGGGCAACCGGTCGAGGAGCCCGCTCTTCTTGGCGGTGAAGCCGATGCCGAACATCAGCAGAATCGCGACGCTGCCGAGCAGGGTGACCAGGGCGAGCGGCGAGGAGCGGCGCGCCGTCGCATCCGTTTGTTCGACGTCGTGCAGCGTCGACGGTGGCTGCGGCGTGACCGTGGGCACGGCGGGGGCCCAGGTCGGCGTCGGCGTTGGCGTCATCGACGGCACGGCCGTCTTGACGGGCTTGGGTGCCTTCGTGCGGGTGGGAACCGGAACGGGAGCGCTCGTCTCAACGTCGGGCAGGTTGCTCGACGGCTCCTCCGGCCAGTAGTGGTAGCTGGTGTCGTCGTCCGTTGAATCGTCGCTTGCGCTGGGGGAGGGCGTCGGGGTGTTGGGCCGGGCCGACGTGGGCTTCGACGGCTTGGTGACGACAGGCGCGGTGGG
>Ga0157369_10001255_pt1 | contig 31570 bp, 24 predicted proteins | sample C25metaG_FD_113461 | JGI IMG/M metagenome (GOLD analysis project Ga0157369, IMG submission 113461) | Corn rhizosphere microbial communities from Kellogg Biological Station, Michigan, USA - C2-5 metaG | ecosystem: Host-associated > Plants > Roots > Rhizosphere > Soil | place: USA: Michigan... | reverse complement strand
TCGCTGCGCTCCTGGCTCTACCGGATCGCAACCAACCGGAGCCTCAACGCCATTCGCGAACGAAGGCGCCGCCCAGCCACGGAGACCACGATGCGACCCTCGAGAACCCGACGCGCGGTCGAGCCCAGCTGGCTCGAGCCTTATCCGGACAGCGCGCTTCCCGATCCCGCTCCCGGACCCGAAGCACGCTACGAGCAGCGCGAAGCGATCCAGCTCTCGTTTATCGTCGCGCTTCAGCAGCTGCCTGCGAAGCAGCGCGCGGCACTCGTGCTGCGCGACGTGCTCGGCTTCCATACCGACGAAGCCGCCTCGATCCTCGAGGCGACGCCTCAGTCCGTCAAGGCCGCGCTCCAACGCGCACGGGCGACACTCGACTCATACACCCTCGAACGCGAGCAGGCGCCGCTGCCCGACTCGCCGACCGAACGCAACCTTCTCGCCACCTTCAGCGACGCCGTCGAAGCCGGCGACACAGCGCGCCTCCTCACTCTGCTGACCTCCGACGCTCGCGTGACCATGCCGCCGCAACCGGGCGAGCTCATCGGACACGAAGCGATCGGCGTCTACCTCAACCACGGCGCCGAAGTCCGCGGCGCGCCGCTACAGCTACGCTCGACCCGCGCCAACGGCCAGCCGGCCTTCGGCTGCTACCTGCGCTCGCAGGCCTGGGGCATGATGGTACTCACCCTGAGCGGCAGCAAGGTCGACCAGATCACCTTCTTCGCAGACCCCGCGCTGCCCGGCCGCTTCGGTCTTCCCGAACACATCTAGCCGAAAACAAGGCGTGGCCCCCATCGAGCGCGCCGCGTGGATGGGGCGCGAACCAGCCTGTACAGCCTCATGACGGGTCTGGTGCCAACGCGCTAAGCCGAAGGTCGGACTCGAACCTAAGAACGATGTCGGTCGACGTCACCAAAGCGATTGAAACCTCATCTTGCGCAGCACCCATGCCTCCTGCTCGGGAGTGAGCGAGTTCGACTATGCCCTCGCTTCTCGCTCCCGTTCAGCTCGGCTCGTCGCCCTACCAGGTGGCACCGGATGGAGAGTACGAAGCACTAATGCGTCCGTTCTACGAACTTCCGGACCTCCAAATATCGCACGGTTGAGCCATGCGCCCGGCACGATTCGAACGTGCGGCCTCCTTATCCGAAGCTGGCTCGATCCTGGCCGCGGAACGACGCGGCGGACGTAGTGCAATGAGCGTAGGGAAGGCCGCGCCGAGGAGTACGTTTCTCGCTACGCCCGAAGGCGATGAAGCCGTGTCGTCAGGACCGTGAGTAGTGATTGCGACCCCGTGCTCCTAACGCCTGTTCGACCAACAGGCACGCCTCGAATGGTCGCGCTCATATCGCCATGTGCGCGTGACGGAGCGCGGCGCCAAGGCAACCGCGCTCCGTTGGGTTTGCCTACGCCGCCGGAATGGGCGCCTGCACTGCATTGCTGGCCGTGGCCGGCCGACGCAGCAGCACGACGCTGAGCACCGCAATCCACAGCAGGAGGATGACGAAGGAGACCCGGTCGTAAGCGCCGCCGGGTGACCAGACTCCGGAGCGTGCAAGGGTCGTGCCTCCGAGGAGGACGATCACCACGGCGGCGACCCCGACCGAGAAGAACCGGTTGGAGATGATGGCCGCCCGCCATAGGCCGAACGCCCCCGACATTACAAACATCGCAGCCGGAAAGGACACCATCACGGCCACCACGCAACTGGCGTCGTAGATCGCGGTGGTGACCTGTGGATGGCCGGCGCCCGCGATCGAGAAGGCGAGCGACGCGCGCGTCGCCATGAGGACGAACAGCATGCCGCCCGTCGCTGCGCTAGACGCGGTCGCGGCGGCACCCCAACCCGCTTTTCCGGCGTCGCGAAGCACGCTGGCGAGCGCGGCGCCGAACCACAGCAGCGTCAGGAAGGACATGCAGAAGACTACGGCCGCGATCAGCACTCGGGTGCGATCACCGTCGAAGAACGACACGAGCTCGCCGTTCGACGCGCCCTGCTTGGGCGCGTTGCCGTAGATCGCCGAGGCGACGATCGAGAGCACCGCGAACTGAATGCCGGCGCTCTTCCAGTTGCGTTCCCAGTCAACCATTTCGGATACCGCCTTTCATCGGAGATCGTGAGCCGTGCGCACATGTCGCAGGATCGCTGTTCGTTGGTCGGGTCGCCCCAGTAGGGCCACGTGGGCGATCCCGGGTGAGTCGTTGCCTGCCACGTGTGCGATCTCTGGTGAGCCGTTGCCTCAGAACTAGGAAGCCCGTCGGGGCTCGCCGAGCACGTTGCCACCTGGCCGCCGACCGTGCTGTTCGACCGCTACCACCCCGCGCGCAAGGAGCTGCCGAAGCTCGCCGCCAACCCCCCGAGCGTTCGGCCAGGCGACGATCCGCCACGCCGTGTTCGGCATCGTCCTCGTGGTGCTCGAGGACGCGCTCAACCCCCGCAGCGCGTAGCTCGCGTTGGAACGGCGAGCTGTCTGCTTCCACCGCGAGCGGCGGGACGAGGCCGGGTTGATCGATTGGGCTCGGCATAGGTACATGAGCGGTCTTTGTCCCGAGGACGCGGGGTGGGGTCGAATGTAGGCTGCAGTGGCGGATCGACTGGACTGGGAACGAGACGATTGAGTCCCTTCGGAAGGGGGCAGGCCGACCATGAACCATGACATCGCACGCATTCATCTGCCGATCGAGCCCAATCCCGCGCTCGTCGAACACGCGAGACAGCGCGCCGACAGCGTGCAGAACCGGATCGCCGATCAGATCACGACGTTCGCCGGATCGATGTGGTTCGTCTATCTCCACATCGTGTGGTTCGGCTGCTGGATCGCGTTCGGGGTGGAGGGGTATCCATATGGCCTGCTGACGATGATCGTGTCGCTCGAGGCGATCTTCCTCTCGACGTTCGTGATGATCAGCCAGAACCGCGCCGACGCGAAACGGCAGGTCGTTGCCAACCAGCAGTGGCGGACGGTGCAGGTGGAGGACAAACAGAACCGCGAGCTGCTCGACCGCTCGAACCAGATCCTCGAGCTGACGAAGGCGATCCACGCGAGCATTCGCATGCCGTCGCGAGGCAAGTAAAGCGTTCACCCCTATCGGATGATGCGGTCGGCCGAAGCGATCGACGACGCTGGCCGATTCGAGTGTCAGCCCTCCGGCGGGGTCCGGAGTCGTGCTTCAACGCTCCGGCCGCGGAGAGCCGCACGAACACCGATGAGGAGGAGGGCGAGGGATGACGACGTCCGAGAATCTGATGAACGCGTCGCAGAAGCTGGCGGAGCTGTCGGGGCGCGCCAAGCAGGCTGAGGACAGGGCGGCAGCTGCGAGAACTGAGGCCAGGGCCGATGTCCAGCATTCGGCGGACGAGGCCAGGAAGGCGGCCGAGGCGCACGCCGAGGAGCTGCACGACACCGCCAACGCGACAACGGCGCACGTGTCGTCTTCATGGAACGACCTGCAGAAGTCGTGGAACCAACACATCTCGAAGCTGCGGCACGACGTGGACGCCCGCAAGGCAGAACACGACGCCAGGAAGGCGGAGCACCGTGCCGAGTTCGCCGAGGCGGACGCGCTCTTCGCGATCGACTACGCATACGCGACGATCGAAGAGGCGGAGGCCGCAGTGCTCGATGCCATCACCACCAGGATGGAGGCCGACGAGCTGGTCGCCCACTGAGGACGAACTCCTCGCGGAAGCGCGGAGCACGTCATTGCTCCGGGTGCTCTTGAGGCTCGATCTGCGCCAGGCGCATCGGCACGACGACCTCCTCGAAGATCACCTGGAGCATGGCGGCGAACGGCACGGCGATCAGCGCGCCTGGCGCGCCAAGGAGGACGGTGCCCGAGAGCACCGCGAGGATCGTCAGCAGGGGGTCCATGTTCAGCGCGTGGCCCTCGACGCGCGGGCCGAGGACGTAGGCCTTGATGTCTTCGATGATGTAGGACGCGAGGAAGGTGAGCCCGAGCGTGGCCCAGCCCTGGAACGCCGCGATGATCAGCAGTGGCACGCGTGCGATCCAGACGCCGATCTTCGGCACCAGCTCCCCGAGCGCGACGATCACCGAGAGTGGCACCGCGAACGGGACGCCGAGCAGGCGCAGGCTGATGTACATGAGAATCCCGACGACGAGCATGATGATCAGCTTGGCGCGCAGGTATCCGCCGAGCCGGGCCCAGATCGTCTCCATGACCGATCGGGTCTGGTCACGCTGCGCCGGGCTGGTCAAGAGGAGCACGTTCTCCAGCAGTCGCTCACGGCGCATGACGAGCAGCGTTGCCAGGATGTAGATCATGCCGACGTCGAAGAGCAGCTTGGCTGCGGTCAGCGGGAGGTTGACGAGCTGCCCTCCGACCTCGCCCGCAAGCCGGCCGCCCAGGCTTTCCATCTGCGACTCGAACGTACCGGCACCCGGATAGTGCCGCCGCACCGCGGCGTACTCGTTGCTGATGTGCTGGAACCGGGTGACGTAGCCCGGAAGCCGATCGCCGAACAGGGCGATCTGCGAGACGAGCGGCGGCACGACGAGCCACACGACTGCGACGACGACGCCGATGCCAGCCAGTTGGACGATCGCGACCGCGAGCCCGCGCGGAACGCCCCGCCGCTCAAGCACGGCGGCCGGCCGCGCAAGTGCGGAGGCGAAGAGGACTGCAAGGAACAGCAGCACGAAGACGTCGCGGAGCTCGGCGAGTATCCGGAGCCCGACGATCGCGAGGATGGCGATGACCAGCGCCAGCGCAAGCGGTTTGGCGCGCTGGAACGTCGACGACTGGTCACCTGCCAGCTCCGCGTGTGATGTGCCACTTTCGGCCATCGCCCGTCACCTTCTGCGTGCAGACCGGCGGACCTTCTTGCCCCTCGGTGGCGTTTTCCCATCCCGATGGTGGAGATCGTGGTAGCGTTGGTCGGGCAGTGGACGGATCTGGGGGCTCGTACAAAAGCGTGCGAGGGCCGCTGCCGCGACGCCACAAGGCCGACGAGCTGGCCTCCGTCGCGGCGACTGGCAGCCCGCGTGGCCGCGCGCCGATTCGCCATGAACGCGAAGAGTTCGCCCGGTTGGCGAGGCGTCTGGGGTTGCGAAGGGCTGACGGCCGCGGCGTGACGACCTTCTCGCTCCGCTTCCTTGGCGGGCCGCTCGACGGCCGCACCCAGCCTGCCCCGCAATCACCTACGACCCGTCGGCCACTGTTCGTGCCCGTGACCGGCGGGTCGGCTTACTCGGCGTAGGACTAGGGCTCTGTGCGTCTCCTGGTCATCATTCTCCTCACCGTGCTCGCCCTCGCCTTGCTCGGCTACATCCACCGAGGCCGGGGCCGCAGATGAGTATGAACCGACAGCGCGGCCGATCGCGGCAGGTGCCGGGCCGCGCGACCCGTTCACCGAGCCGCCCGGCGTCGCATACGACGGCCCACATCTCGTTACCCGCGCTTCTGTCCAGCGGCGACAGGAAGCGGCTCTGCGCACACCTACACAGTCGGAAGCCGTCCCGCGCTGCTGACGGGCGGTCACCGGTCATGTCTGCGGGTACATCGCGTTTGGCCGGTCGCGCCACACTGCCGCGGCCCCCGACTTGGTCGATGCCGGGAAGGTGCGTGCCCGTGGCACGGCTTGGCGCACGCCCGGCTGTTGCTTTCCCGAATGTTCACGGCCTGGTCACCGCTGTCTAACCCCGGCGCTTGGGTGGAGCCATGACGATGCGGCGCGGCAGGGTCTGCGTCGGAAGGGGTGTGAAATGGTGAGCTCGCGTTGGTGTCTGGGCGCCGGTACCTGCGTGGCCGTGCTCGGGAGTCTTGCGGCGGGATCGGCCTCGGCCGGTGTGCGACCGCTGTCCGCAAACCACGAACGGCGGGGCGAGCATACGGTCAAGCATGTCCTGTTGATCTCCGTGGACGGGATGCACCAGTCCGACCTCAGGTGGTACGTGGCGAGCCATCCGAGCTCGGAGCTGGCCAGGCTGGTCCGCGGTGGGAGGGAGTTCAGGAACGCGCACACGTCCGATCCCTCCGACTCGGATCCGGGCGGCACCGCGATCATGACCGGTGGCGATCCCCGCGCAACCGGCATCTACTACGACGTGGAGTACAGCCACGCCGTCTTTCCGCCGGGCACGGCCCACTGTTCGGGTCCGGTTCCGGGTGGCAACGTGATCTACGACTCGCCGGACGACAGGCTCGACGCCGTGCCTGATCTGCTCCATAACGGCAGCGGAAACACGTTGCCATCCTTCGACGAGGGCGGCTCGATCTACCCGAACGGCGTCGACACGAACCCCGGCGCAATCTTGAACCTCACTCCCCACCCGCAGTCGGGTCTGAATCCGGCGACCTACCCGGTCGATCCGATGAGCTGTAGGCCGATCATGCCGTGGGACTACCTGAAGGTGAACACGATCTTCCAGGTCATCCACAACGCCGGCATGCGGACGGCCTGGTCTGACAAGCACGCCGTCTACTCATCGTTCAACGGCCCGGGGTCGGACGGCCGAAGCATCGACGACCTCTTCGCCCCGGAGATCGACTCCCAAGCGGTCGAACCCAACGGCGTTCCGTACCCCCAGGACGACGACTGGGCCCACATCGACGCCGCGGCCAAGCAGTACGACAGCTACAAGGTGAAGGCAGTCATCAACGAGCTCGACGGCTACGACCACAGCGGCCGCCACAAGGTCGGCGTCCCGGCGATCCTGGGGATGAACTTCCAGGCCGTGTCGGTCGCCGAGAAGGTCGACTCGCCCGGCACCCTCACGAAGAACGCCGACGGCACCTACACGGTGGGGCCGACTGAGCTCGCCGGCTACCACGCGGGAACGACGACCCCACGTCCGCTGCTCGCAAGCGCGTTCCGGTATCTCAATGCGCAGCTCCAGCGGATGGTCGAACGGATCAGCCGAAACGGCCTTGAAGCATCCACGGCCATCATCATCACGGCCAAGCACGGCCAGTCGCCGCAGAATCCGCTGCTGCTGAAGCGGATCGACGACGGGCCGATCATCGCCGCGATCAACCAGGCCTGGTGCGAGCAGCAGAACCCGACCGCGACGCCCAACCCGACGATCTACTGCACGAACGGGCTGAGCGCAGGCACGATCACGCCGCTGATCGTGGCCGGCACCGACGACGACCTGTGGCAGAGCTACCTATCGGTCAAGACACAGGCGGCGGCTGACTTCGTCAAGCACTACTTGTGGCACGACAAGGCGACGGCGGTGCTCTACAACAACGACGGCGTCGACCGCGGCACCCAGCAGGTCGCGCACTCCGGCCTGGCGAAGATCTACGCCGGTAAAGAGGCTGCCGACTTCTTCGGCGTCCCGTACTCGGATCCGCAGCACCCGGACGTGTTCGGCCGCGTCCAGGTCGGCGTCGTCTACACCAGCGGCACCAAGATCGCCGAGCACGGCGGCGACAACCCCGCCGACCGCGACGTGCCGATCCTCGTCTACGCGCCCGGCACCGTGCACCACGGGGCGTCGAACCAATGGGTGGAGACGACCCAAGTCGCGCCGACAATCCTGGAGCTGCTCGACCTCAACCCACGCGCTCTCCAGGCCGTCCAGCAGGAAGGAACGCGAGTTCTCCCGGGCCTGCGCTAAAGCCCTGCTCCAACGCTGGGCGTCATGGCAACCTAGCCATGGCGCCCCGCGGTACGCTTCGACCGCCGTCAGCGCCACGAGCGCGCACGCCGTTCGCAAGACATGGACTGAGCGTCTACTCACCTCAAGGTGATCGACTAGGGAGCGGCCCCGGGCGACCACGGGGCGCGACGTTCGCGGGAGTCGGGCAGTGTTCGCAGCGACCGTGACGGGACTCTTCACCCATCACGGCCTCCCGCTGCTCTTCGCCGCGGTGGCCGCCGAGTCGTTCGGGATCCCGGTTCCAGGAGAAGCCGCGCTGATCGCGTTTGGCGTGCTCGCCTCCCAGGGTCACTACCCGATCGAGGTCGTAATCGCCGTGGCCGCGGCCGCCGCGATCGTCGGCGACAACCTGGGCTTCTGGTTGATCGGCCGCCGCGGAGGCCGTGCGCTGATTGCCCGCTCCTCCTGGATTGAGCGCCGTACGCAGCGGGTGCTTCCCCGAACCGAGGCCTTGATCGCGCGGTACGGCCGAAGGGCGGTGTTCTTCGGGCGGTTCGTCTCGGTCTTTCGCGAGACGATCGCGTGGGTCGCAGGCCTGGCGGGCATGTCCTGGCCGCGCTTTCTGTTCTGGAACGCAGTCGGTGGGATCCTCTGGGCGGCCGCGGTCGGGCTTGTGGCGTACTTCGGCGGCAAGGCGCTCGCCGACACGATTCGCCGCTACGGCCTCTATGGAGCGGTCGGGATCGCCGTGATCGCCGTGATCGCTTTGGCTGTTCGAAAGCTGGCGCACCGACGTCGCTCTCGCATAGCCGGCTAGACGAGCTCCGATTCCCGGAGCGCTGTGCCGAGCTCCGTCCGTGAGCTGATGCCGAGTTTGGCGAAGACCTTGCGGAGGTGCCATTCGACCGTGCGGGAGCTGAGGAAGAGCTGCGCGCCGATCTCCGGGTTCGAGAGCCCGTCGCGCGCGAGACGCGCGATCTGCTCCTCCTGGGATGTGAGCTCGTCGCGCGTCTCGGGCCGGCGCTGCCGGACGACCTCGCCCGTCGCCGCCAGTTCGCGCCTGGTGCGCTCGGCGAATCCACCCATCCCCATGGTGGTGAACATCTCGTACGCGGTGCGGAGCTGCTCGCGCGCGTCGATCCGGCGTCCCGCGCGCCGGAGCCACTCCCCGTAGACGAGGTGCGACCGCGCGGTCTCCGGGCGCAGCCCGGTTCGGCCGAACCGCTCGATCGCGTCGCGATAGAGACCTTCCGCCTCCTCGCCGTCGCTCAGCAACGCGCGGGCGCGGGCTTCCGTCCCGAGCGCCCAGTCCGTGCCGGCAGGGCGGGTCAGCTCGGCGAGCCGGACGAGCGCGGTGCGCCCAACCGCGTCGTCGCCGATCCGGGCGGCCGCCTCGACAAGCTCCGCCAGCGCCCACTTCTGAGGGTACGGATCGAGGTCGTCCGCCGTCACCTCACGTGCAGCAGCCATCGCCTGTTCGTAGCGGGCGGTGCCGTTGTACAGCACCGCGGCCGCCCACTGCGCCACTCTCATCGCCAGGCCCTGCCCCTGCGTCGTGGCCTGCTCGATCGTGGCTGCGATCAGCGCTTCGGCCTCGTCGACCTTCCCCTGCATCGAGAGCACTCGAAGGGCCGCGAAGGGAGGCAGCTGAGTGCCGGTCACGGCGGCGACCGTGTCACTCTCTGCGATCAGAACACCGGCGCCTGCGATGTCTCCGTTCCAGGCCCTGTCGAGCGCCAGGGAGCTGAGAAAGACGGGCAGCTCACCCAGCGCACCGGCGGTCCGGACGATGGCGGCCTGACGCTCGAAGATCTCCGTCGAGGCGTCGGAGTCCCAGGTGGCGTGGCTGGCCATCGGCGCCGTCCACCCCCACGTGACGACGTTCTCCTCGGACATGCGCCTGAGCGCCCTGCTCGCGCGCTGCAGGATCGGTGTCGCGACGGCGAGGCCCTGCGTGTGCATCTTCGCGAGCCCTTCGAGCAGGAGCCCCTTGGCATCGGCGTCGGGCCCGCGCTGCGGCAGCTGCTCCATGGCCTGGCAGATCTCGAGGAACACGCCCGGGCGCCCGAGATGGCCGGCGCTCATCCCAGAGCCGTACGCGGTCAGGTACGCGTTGCGGGCAAGCTCGAGGTCGAGGGTTTCGAGCTCTTTCGCCGACTCGAGGAGGAGCGGCGCCGCGTCGTCGCCGTAACGCGACACCACCGCGATGTGACCGCGAAGCAGGGCAGCACGCGCCTCGGCAGACTTGTCCAGCGGGTACGCGTCGGCGATGGCCAGCAGCCGCTGCGCCGTGTCGATCGCGCCGGCCTGAAAGCTCAACTCGGCCGCCGCGAGGGCCCGCTCGCTCCGCCGGCCGGCGTCGGCCGTCAGCCCGAGCGCCCGCTGGAGAAAGGCCGCTGCCGCAGCCACGCCCCCGCGGGCCTGCGCCCGCCCGGCGCACCGCTCCAGCTCCTCCGCGAGCGTCTCGTCCGGGCCGACTGCGGCGGCCGCCAGATGCCACGCACGACGATCTGGATCGGCCGTCTGATCGGTCACCTCTGCCAGAGCATGATGCGCACTCCTGCGCTGATCCGCCGATGCCGAGAGGTAGGCCGCGGAGCGAACGAGCGGATGCCGGAACCGCACGGATCCCTCGATCGTGAGCAACCCATCGGTCTCGTCGACTGCGGCGACGTCGATCCCGAGCCGCTCGGAGGCGCGCCGGACGAGCACCGGGTCGCCCACAGGTTCGGCAGCGGCGACGATCAGTAACAGCCGGGCCTCGGCGGGAGCCGCCTCGATCCGGCGCCGGAAACTCTCATCCAGGCGAGAAGGCAACGTTTGCTGCGGAGCGTCCGAGAGGCCGAAACCACCGGCAAGCTGATCGACCGTCAAGCCACGCGTGAGCTCGACGAGCGCGAGCGGATTGCCTCGCGTCTCCACCACGATGCGATCGCGCACGCGCTCGTCCAGCCGAACGATCACGGCCGCCTCCAGGAGCGCTCTCGCGTCGCCGTTTCGGAGCCCGCGAACCTCGAGCTCCGGCAGTCCGCGCAGATCTCCGGCGGGTTCGCGGGCCGACAGCAGCAGCCCGAGGGGCTCGGCCAGGAGCCGGCGGGCGACGAAGGTCAGCGTGCGGGCGGACGGCTCGTCCAGCCATTGCGCGTCGTCGACGAGACACAGGACGGGACGCTCCTCAGCCGCCCTCGAGAGCAGCGTCAGTACCGCCAGGCCGACCATGAATCGGTCGGGCACCGGGCCTGCGGTCTGTCCGAAGGCGACATCGAGTGCGTCGCGCTGCGGCGGCGGCAGTTGTCCAACCGTATCGAGCACCGGCTTACAGAGCTGATGCAACGACGCGTACGGCAAGCCCATCTCCAGCTCCACCCCCGAGGCACGAAGGAGCCGCATGTCCGCCGCTTCCGAGGCGACATGGTCGAGGAGCGCCGTCTTGCCGATGCCGGCCTCACCATGAATCAGCAGGGTGCGGCTCTCGCCGGCGCGCAGCGCGGCGAGGACATCGTCGAGAAGGGAGCACTCGGAATCCCGCCCGTACAAGCTCCCCGGCCTGCGACCCGGATCGCTCTCCATGGGCTGCTGATCCTAATCCGCCTGGCGCAGCCCTGATCGTTCGGGCCTGTCCAGGGTGTCGACCAGGGCTCACGCGGGCGCGGTCGCACCGCGGTTGCGCGACGCTCTCGTCGTCAGTCATGGTCGAGATTGCGAGATACGGCAGGCGGGCCGACGCAGAGCTGGCCCGGGCGCTCCTGGCCGCGGCCGGAATCCCCTGCATCCTGTCTCCCGAGCGCCGACCCGGACCCGTGACGGCCGAGGCATCGCGCGGAGCGCTCCTCCTCGTCGCCGAGGCCGACGCGGACGATGCGCTCCCGATCCTCGGACATCACGAGCCGGGTTAGGCGACCGGGGACGCGCGACCGCTGGCCTCCGCCGTTCCCGTCGGACCCGTCTCGTGGGGGCGGATCAGGACCGGAGAGGCACAGATGAGTCCCACCCCGACGCCGACGCCGAAGAGCAGCAACGTCACTCGCGGTCACGAACTGAATCGCGACTCCAGCCCCGATGACCGGGACGGAGATGCCTGCGTAGCCGACGGCGAAGAACGTGGCAAGCGCCCCCGCACGAACGTCCGGGGTCGACGTGCGGAGCATGGTCTCGATGCTTCCCCGGAAGATCCCGCCGCAGCCGGCGCCCGCGATGACGCACCCGATGAGGAACAACGCAAGGCTCGGCGGCTCGAGCCAGGCCGAGCCGACCAGGATGGCGAGCCCGAGGATCGCCGAGCCGGTTCCGGCGGCGAAGACCCGTGTCGAGGGCCACGAAGTGGTTGTCGTCTGCGCGACCGCGCCGGTGCCGAACGCGAGGAAGATCGCGAGCCCGGTGAGCGCCGGCGATACGTGATGGAAGGATTCGGCCAGAACCGTTCCTACGAGGCCGGCGATCAACCCGAAGACCGCGAAGCTCATGAACGCCCCGGTCAGTGCGGCGAAGAATGAGCCTCGGTCCTGCGCCGGAGCTTTGAACCGCTGCGGGTGATAGGCCGGTCGTGGATGGACGGGCGGGCGCCCTTCGACGGAGACGAGCACGGCCACGAGTCCGATCGCTAGGGCGCCACCGAGCACGACGTACGACAGTCTCAGCGGGCTCGGTGCGTAGCTCGCGAGGAGCCCGGCGACGAGTGGGCCGAGTGCCAGGCCCCCGACGTTCGCGAGCGTGGACACGATGCCCGCGCGACGTGTCGGCGTTCCGTTCGGGGCGGCATCGAGATCGGACAGGTACGCGGTGGCGGTCGCGATCCCGGCACCGAGCGCGATCCCGATCAGCACCCGACCCGAGACGAGGCCGACCAGCGATTCCGATGCCAGGAAAACGATCGCGGACCCGATGGCGACCGTCAACGCCGCGGCCAGCACCACCCGGCGGCCGTACCAATCGGAGATGTGGCCGGCGAAGATCAGGCTCACGACGATGCCGACCACGTACACCGCGTACACGATCGTGGTCGTGAACGACGAGAACCGGTCGTGCTGGGCATAAAGCCTGTAGAGCGCGCTTGGCGCCGTCGAGAGCGCCGTCAGACTGAAGAATGCGAAGGTGATCGCCCAGAACGAGCTGCGCCTCGAAAGCCGCGTATGTTGTGACCTCGTGGTCATGGACTGTCCTCCGCGAATCGGCGTGGCGAGCCAGGGTTGGGAAGGGTGGGGCCGCTCACCGGAGGAGTTGCTGCCCACCGTCGATGTCGATCGTGGCGCCCGTGATGGCGGTGTTCGTCATCAGATGGATTGCAAGCGCGGCAATGTCTTTGGCTTCGACGACGCGCCGGATCGGGAGCGTCCTGCGAAGCTGCTCGCGGTGCTCCTCCAGCTGGTCGCCGAGGTAGAAGGCGGAGAGCGGCGTGTCGACGAATCCGGGCGCGATCACGTTCACCCGGATCGGCGCGAGCTCGAGTGCGAGGTTCCGGGCCAGCGCCGGCACCCCCGCCGTGTGGGCCGTGATCAGGGCGCCCGCCGCGGGCCGACGACCGCCGGTGCCGCTCATGAAGAGCAGCGTCCCGCCGGGGCGCACCCTCCCGACGGCCTTGCGCGCGACCTGCACGGGCAACAGGAGGTGGGCCTGATAGCTGCGATGCGCCTCCTCGAAGTCGAGCTCGGCAAGCGGTGCGTAGTACGGCCCGGGGCCTGTGACCAGCACGTGGTCGATCGGCGAGGGGAGCTCGTCGAAGAACTGCCCGAGCCTGGCCAGGTCGGTGGCGTCAAACGCGGCGATGCTCGCCTCGAGCTCCAGGCCGATGGCGTGGAGGCGTTCGGGATCGCGCGCCGTGATGATGACCCTCGCTCCCTCCTGCCGCGCGAGCCGCGCGGTCTCGAGCCCGATGCCCTTGGTGCCGCCGATCACGAGGATCGTCTGCCCGGCGAACTCCGGCCTGCCGTTCACGGCTCGGCCTCCCGCCCGCTCAGCGCGGAGAGGACGGAGCCGAGCGCGATCTCCCCCGCCGGGGTCTGGAGGCCGCGCGCGAACGCAGCCTGAGTCAGGCGCTGTGCGTCCGGGCCCCGGACGTGCTCGCCGAAGATGTCCGAGTCGCGCCGAAAGTCCTCGGCTGGTGCGAGCGAGATCGCGTTGACCCGATCCTTGACCGCGGCGTGGCCGGCCGCCGGGAACGCCGCGATCCGGCGGGCGAGCGCCTTCACAAACGCGGCCAGCTCGCCGGCCGGCAACGCGCGGTTGATCCATCCGTACCGCTCGGCGAGCTCGGCGTCGTAGTCGTCCGCGCTCAGCAGCACCTCGAGCGCCCGGGCGCGGCCCATGACCCGCACGAGGTACCCGGCGCCGCCGCCCCCCGGGATCAGCCCGAATGCGGGTTCGATCTGCCCGAAGATCGCCGTCTCGCGTGCTGCGAACCGCATGTCGCACGCGAGTGCGAGCTCGCTGCCGGCGCCGCGCGCTCGCCCCTCGATCTGGGCGATGGTCACGAGATGGCTCGCGCTGAGATGCCGGAAGAGGAGCGCGATCGACGGCTCGCCCGCCAGCGTCGCCGCCTCGGCCCGGTACTCGGCGACCCTGGTCAGGTCGACATGCGAGATGAAGTAGTCGGGATCGGCGCTCGAGAACACGAGCACCTTGACGGCGGTGTCCGCCTCGGCGCGCTGGATCAGCGACACGAGGTCACGGACGAGCTCCGGGCCGAGGAGGTTCATCGGCGGGGCGTCGATCTCGACGAAGAGCGCGGCCCCGTCGGCCTGCAGGTTCAGGGTCTCGAACTGCCACGTCCCGGGTGTCACGACGTGCTCACGGTGCGGCGCTCCGGTCATCCCCGGCGAGGAACGTGTTCACGCGGGCCGCGACGTCGGCCGGGTACTGGAACAGGAACCCGTGTGCGGCGTCGGGGTAGATGCGGATCTCGGCGTCGGGGACAAGGCCGGCCATGAGATGGCTGAGCCTGGTCGGGATCATCAGATCGGTGTCGCCCTGGACGATGAGCGTCGGGCTCGCGATTGCCGTCAGCCGTTGCAGGGCGGCGTGGTCGGGGATGCCCCACTCGACGATCGCGTCGTACTGCGCGTCACGTGCCGCGTCGCTCGTCGGGGCGTCGCGGTCATTCTGGCGTTCGAGGAAGCGGCCGAGAAACTCGCGGCCCTTCCGCTGGCTCGTGTCGGTGTGCGCGAACATGATGTAGAGCAGGTTCTGCGGGTTGCTCTCCCCGCGGGCGGCGGCTGCGATGTCCTCGCGCCAGCCGTGCATCCCCGGCGCGCCCTTCGGCCCGGTCGCCGCCAGCACGAGCCGCCGCACCAGCGTGGGCCGCACGAGGGCCATCTCCTGCGCCACGAACCCCCCGATCGAGAAGCCGAGCAGGTCGATTCGGTCGATGCCGAGCGCCGTCAGGAAGGCGATCATCGCCCGGGCCATCTCGGCGATGGAGCTGTGGGGGTGTCCGGTTGACGAGCCGGCGCCCGGATAGTCGACGAGGATCACCTCACGCTCGCCGGCGAGAGCATCGGTCAGGGCCGGGTCCCAGTTGTCCATGTTGCCGCGGAAGTGCTGCAGCATCACCAACGGCGGGCCGGGCGCCCGGCCGAAGCGGCGGTAGGCGAACTCGATGCCCGCGGCATCGGCGAGCCGCGTCTCCGCGGTGGTGTGCGTCGTGTGCGCGCTCACGGTCATGAGCCGGCTGCCGTGATCGAGTCGAGGACGATCGAGGCGTACCGGGCCGGCGCCTCCTCCCACACGAAGTGGCCGGCGTCGATGATCGCGAGACGGCTGTTCGGCAGCCGTTCGTCGAGGAACTCGGCGTTTGCGACCGGGACGACGCGATCGTGACGGCCGTTGATGATCGTGACCGGCGTGGCGATCTCCGGCAGCAGCTCGGCCAGCGCTGGCAGCTCTTCCGGATACCGGCGGGCGTATCGCATCGACTCGACGAACCGGTCGCCGGCGTAGCACGCCCGGTAGTCGGCGTGCGCCTCGTCCGCGATGCCGCCCGCGATCGTTCCGACGGCCGTGTCGACGATCATGCCCGGGTCGATCTTGCGGTACTTGTCGAGGTCGGGATCGAGCACCCAGGAGCGCAGCGGCTCCCCCAGCTCCAGCGGAACGGCCGCGCCGCCCGTGCCCACGGTGACGCTCGCGATCCGTTCGGGATGCGCCGCCGCCGCAAACAGCGCGGCGGACGTCCCCACGTCGGGCGCCACCACATGCGGCCGCCCCAGGTCGGCCTCGGCGATCAGCCGGGCCAGGAACCCACCCATCGCCCGGGGCGAGAGCAGGTCATCCCGGCGTTCGGAGGCGCCGAATCCGGGCAGGTCTACCGCGAACAGGCGGGCATGCTCGACGAGCATCGCCCACATCGGCGCGAACGCGTACACGCTCTCCGGCCAGGGGCTCGTCAGCAGCAGCGTCCGGTCCTGTCCACCACCGCTGTCTGCGAAGCGGACCTTCAGCCCGTCGATCGTCCCGAACCGGGGGTTCATGGATGTGGTGAGCGACGTGTTCATCGCGGCTCCTTTCATCGCTTGCCGTCGAGGGGGGTGAGAAGCCAGAACGCAGCTGCGGTGGCGGTGCCGAAGACCAGGTGGGCGCCGAGGTCTTTCCGGAGCGCCTCGACGTCGTACTTCCAGATCTGCTCGTAGATCCCGAGCTGCGGCAGCACGACGTACCCGCCGGCCCAGACCGAGGCGCCGAAGGGGATCCCGTACCAGACCCTCGTCTGGCGCGAACCGACGAGGAGCCCGTATCCCGCGCCGGCGGCCAGGCCGAACCCCCAGTGCGTGGCGTTGTTGAGGAGCCGGACGTACCGCGGTGGGACGTCACGTTTGAGCGCCCGCTGGAGGAACCGCCGGGCCACCCGTGCAGGGGCCGGCGCCCTCTCCCAGCTCGTCAATCCCTCGGAGAACTCCCACGCGGGGAAGGGCTCGGTGCCCCCATCGTGGCGATACCGGCGGTAGATCGATGCGTCCATCGCAAGGGTGCCGACGGTGCTCGCGGCAACGCCGCGCAGGATCGGGTCAATCGCGCTCATGGCTCAGACACGATCGCGCTCGGCCTCATGGGCTCGCGCCCGCACGGTCACTGGTCGACACGCGGGCCTGGGCCTTCTCCTCGTCGGCCCGGGAGCACACCAGGGTGCTCACGGGCGCCACGTGAGCCTTGAGGCACGAGCGTGTCGGCCCAGAGACGCCCAAGGAGGAGATCTCAGTGGCGAGCTTCGACTACGACGTGATCATCATCGGCTCGGGCTTCGGCGGGAGTGTTTCCGCGCTCCGTGCTGCGGAGAAGGGATACCGGGTCGGCGTCATGGAGGCCGGCAAGCGGTGGGCCGACGAGGACATCCCGAAGAGCCAGTGGCATCTTCCGGGGTTCCTGTGGTTCCCGGCAGCCGAGCTGTACGGGATCCAGAGAGTCGAATACCTGGATGACGTGCTCGTCCTGTGCGGCGCGGGCGTCGGGGGAGGGTCGCACGTCTACGCCAACACGCTGTACGTCCCCCCGAAGCAGTTCTTCGACGCGCCGGAGTGGGCGAGCATCACCGACTGGGCCGACGAGCTTGCGCCGCACTACGACCAGGCAACCCGGATGCTCGGCGCCGTTCGCTACCCGTACATGCCCACGGACGTGGATCGAGTCATGCACCGGGTCGCGACCGAGATGGGCCGGGGGGAGACGTTCAACAAGGCCCCCGTCGGCGTGTACTTCGGGAGCCCGGGAGTGGACGCAGAGGATCCGTACTTCGGCGGAATCGGGCCGCGTCGCACCGGGTGCATCTCGTGCGGCAAGTGCAACATCGGCTGCGGCCGCAACGCCAAGAACAAGCTGACGACGAACTACCTGTACCTTGCGGAGGGGCTCGGCGTCGACGTCCACGACCTCCACGAGGTCTACGACCTGGTCCCGCTGGACGGCGGCGGATTCGAGGTGCACGCACGTCATCCGGGCTGGGCGCAGCGAGCGTCGCATCGCCACCATCACACCTACACCGCCGAGCAGGTGATCGTCGCCGCCCACGCCTACGGCTCGGCCAAGCTGCTGCTGCACATGCAGCACAAAGGCCGGCTGCCCGGCCTCTCGAGCGAGCTCGGCCGGCGGGCGCGGACGAACTCCGAACAGCTGCTCGCGATCACGCGGAGGCACGGCGAGTGGAAGCACGACCGGTACGAGATCTGCCTTACGCCGGGATCGGTCTCGATCACCTCCGGGGTGTGGCCCGATCCGGTCACGAGCATCGAGCCCGTCTACTGGGGCGTCGGGAACGACCTGTTCGCCTTCCTCGTCACCTACCACGAGCACGGGGAGCAGAATCACCCGACGGCCGCGTGGGTGAAGGAGCTCATCGAGCACCCCACGGCGGTGCTCAGCTTCGACGACCCGCGCAACTGGGCGGAGCGGACCGTGATCATGCTGTGCTCGCAGACGACGGACACGTCGATCGAGCTGTACTGGCACGACGGCCTGATGCGCAGCCGTCACACGGGCACACCCCCGTCCGTTCACATTCCGATCGTCGAGGAGTTCGTCGATCGGATGGCCTCGAAGATGGACGGCCACGAGGGCGCGCTTCCGTTCGAGACCATCAACCGCACCGCATCGGCCCACTTCACCGGCGGCATCCCCATCGGCGACGACAGCGAGGCCGGCGCCGTCGATCCCTACCAGCGCATGTTCGGCCAGCCGGGCCTGCACGTCATCGACGGAAGCGTGATGCCGGCCAACACCGGCGTGAACCCGTCACTTTCGATCACGGCCCTGGCCGAGCGCACGATGTCGCTGTGGCCGAACAAGGGCGAGGAGGACAGCCGGCCGCCGCTTGGTTCGGGCTACGAGCGCATCGACCCCGTGATGCCGCACCGCCCGGTCGTGCCCGCCGGCGCTCCCGGCGAGCTGCGGCTCGACGCGAAGAAGTCCGACGTCATCCCGGACTACCCGTACTAGCGACAGGGCAGCCGACGAGAGACCACCGTGGACATCGAGACAACGCAACGGCAGATCGCTGAAGTCCGGGGGATGTCCCCCCGGCACAGATGGACGCTCGTGCTGGTGTGTACGGCGGCGTTCATGCTGCTGCTGGACATCACGGTGGTGAGCGTGGCGCTGCCGTCGATTCAGCGGGATCTGGGAGCGAGCCTGCCCGATCTGCAGTGGGTGAGCGCGTCCTATGCCCTGGTGCTGGCCGTGCTGCTGCTGCCGGCGGCCACCCTGGGGGACCGGCTGGGGCGGCGCCGGCTGTTCCTGGTCGGCCTGGTCATCTTCACCGCCGGGTCGGTGGCGTGTGCGCTGGCCACGACTGCGCTGGCGCTCGAGGTGTTCCGCGCGCTTCAGGGTGTCGGTGGAGCAGTGTTGTTCGCTACCGCCACGCCCCTGCTGCGGGCGGAGTTCTCCGGCGCCGCGCTGGCCCGCGCGCTGGGCGCTTTCGGCGCCACGCTCGGCGGCGCCAGCGCCATTGGGCCACTGATCGGCGGGGTGCTGACCGAAACACTGGGGTGGCGGTCGATCTTCTTCATCAACCTGCCCATCGGCGTGGTGGCGTTTGCGGTCGGCGTGGCGCAGCTGCGCGAATCGCGCAGTCCGGCCCGCGGCCGCGCCGACTGGGCGGGCACCGCCCTGCTCATCGCGGCGCTGACCTCGTTGATGTTCGCGCTGATCCGCGGCAACACGATGGGCTGGGCAAGCGCGGCCATCGTGGCCCTGTTCGCGATCGCTGGAGTGGCCTTTGCTGCGTTCGTCGCATATGAGCTGCGCTTCGCCGCCGCGCCCATGGCCGACCTGCACCTGTTCCGGCGCCGCAACTTCGCGGCGACCGGGTTTGTGGCGTTCGCGATCTCGGCGACGGCCATCGGGACGATTACCTACCTGTCGCTGTATGTGCAGAACACCCTCGGCTACTCCGCAATTCAGGGCGGGCTGCGGTTGCTCCCGATGTTCATGGTCTCCTTCACGGTCGCCCTCCTGACGGGCCGGCTGATCGGCAAGTGGCGATGCGGGTGCTGCTGAGTGTGGCAATGGCCGCGGCGGCAGCTGGCCTGGCGTCGATGGCCCACCTGACCGCGACGTCCACGTGGCTGGTGCTTCTGCCCGGATTCATCCTGGCAGGGATCGGGTTGGGGATCACCTCCACTGCCCTGGCTTCGGCAGCGCTTTCCGCGGTAGAACCGGCCCGCGCCGGTATGGCCGCTGGCATGACGAACACGCTGCGCCAGGTCGGCACGGCGACCGGTGTAGCCGTATTCGGCGCCCTCTACGCCTCCCGCGTCACCACCGCCACCGTGGGCGCGCTGCCGGGAGGGCCCGCTTCGCCGGGCACCGTCCACCGAGTGGCGGCCGCCGCTGCGTCCGGCGCCGGGATGCGCGTGGCCTACGCAGTGCCGCCCGCAGCCAGCGCCGCGGTTGCCCACGCCGTGCGCGCCGGCACCGCCAGCGGGCTCAACGACGTCCTGCTCGCCGCGGCCGCATTCGCCGCGGTCGGCGCGGTGGTCGGCTTCGCCTACGGCCCCGATCCGGCCAGGCATCCGTCCGCCATCCCCGCCGCCACCAGGGCAGCGTCCGTGATCCCGGAGCCCGAATGACGAGAAAGGAGAGAACCGATGGCACAGCTCGTACGGGATGCGTTTCACACGCTCGGTCCGAACGGTGCAATCGCGAACGACACCGTTCTTCCCTACTACCTGAGAGATCGCAGGCTCCGCGTCGCGGTCGCTCGCGTCGACGGCCGCCTCTACGCCTTCGACGACCTCTGCACGTGCGGCGACGAGCCGTGCCCGCTCTCCGGCGGCCTGCTCACCGGGACGACGGTCATGTGCCAGTGCCACGGCTCCCGGTTCGACATCAAGACCGGCGCCGTGATCGATGGGCCGGCGACCGCCGCGCTCGGCGTGCACGAGGTGCAGGTGCTCGACGGGGAGATTCAGATCCGTGCCTAACGGAAGGAGGGCCCCACGATGACGACCACCAAGGACGCAGACACCGGCGCGCAGGACGAGCAGCGCGAACAGACGCGGCTCGCCTTGGGCGCGATGCTGATCCCGCTCTTCTTCGTCACGATGTTCGCGCTGTGCATCATCGGCACCTACCACAAGCCGCATCCGAATGGAATCAAGGTCGGTGTTGTCGGGCCTCCGGCGCTCACCGCGCCGCTGCGCGCTGCCATCGAGAAGCAGGCCGGCTCGGCGTTCGACGTCAGCACGGTCGCGACGGTTGCCCAGGGGGCGCATGACGTCCGCCAGCGCGACCTCAACGCGGCGTTCGTGCCCACGGCGAGCCCGAAGCAGCCGGCGACGGTCATCGTCGCGAGCGCCGGCGGCCGGCTCACCGCCACGGCAGCGGAGACGCTGGCCCGAGCGGTGACCGCAACCCAGGGACAGCAGCTGGTCGTGCGCGACGTACGTACCTTGCCGTCCGGCGACGAGATCGGCATCGGGATCTTCATGTTCATGGTGGTGTGCACCATCTGCGGCTATCTCGCCGTCACCCTCCTCTTCACGGTCGCCCCGGCCCTTCACCCGCGCCGCCGCTACCTCATCATCGTGGCAGTTTCGATCCTCGTGCCCACGATCGCCTACCTCATCGGCGGCCTCGGCTTCGGCACATACACAGCCTCGTTCGGGACGATCCTCGCGTTCATCGCCGTCGGCGCCCTCTACACGCTCGTGATCGGGCTCGTCACCCGCCTGCTCCAGGTGCTCATCGGTCCGCCTGCGCTGTTCGTGTCGCTCGCGATCTTCGTCTTCCTGAACATCCCGAGCCTCGGTGCCACCTACACCGTCACGATGCTGCCGTCGTTCTGGCGGTTCCTGAACGGGTTCTGGATCGGGGCGGAGACCACCAACGCCGAACGCAGCCTCCTGTACTTCGACTGGCAGGGTGTCGGCGCCGACGTGCTCCGGCTCCTCGCCTGGACGGCGGTGATCGTCGCGCTGCTCCTGCTGCCGGTCTCGCGGAAGCTCGCGCGGCAGCGCGAGCACGAGGTTGCGGCGAACACCTTCGGCGCGGCGATGCCGCACCTGGCCAGGCATTCCTGAGTGCGCGACCCGTGACCGGCAAGCGAGAACACCCGGGCATGCCCGGGAGACACACGAAAGGAGAGAACATCATGGGAACTGACGTTCAGACCGCGGAGCGTTCCGGACATGACGCGGAGGTCGCGCAGAAGCTCGAGCAGCTCCGCGAGTTGTTCGCCGATGCGCCCGAGGTGGGCAAGAAGGCCCTCGAGACGGTCCTCCAACGCCTGGCGTCAGATGCGTCCGCGAAGCCCCCGCCGTCGGTGGAGAGCGCCGGCCGGGTCGGGAGCCGGATCGGCAAGGTTTCGGAGCTGACGATCATCGTCCCGTTCGCACCCGGTGGGGCCGAGCGGCTGCGCGCGTTCCTGCGGTTATTCGGCGGCAACCTCGCAGGAGCGGACGACGTGGGCACGGTCCACGACATGCGCTTCGTATTTCTGGACAACGACACGAGGATGCTTTTCGCAACCGCCTACGACGGTGACTGGGACGCATACATCGACGATTTCGCGACGAAGATCCCGGACTTTCTGGACATCATCGACTCCGCCTGGGAGGGCTGGCCGGGGATTCGAAGCCCGGAGGCAAAGGACTACCTGGCCAAGCACCAGATCACGGCGGAAGGCTGGTACGTCGCCAATGATCTGACGGTCGCGGAGACCCGGCGGCTGACGCGGATCGGCCAGGCCGTGGACGAGTTTCTGGACAAGGTCGGCGACTAGCCGGCTCCGGCCGGGACCGTCTGCGGCCCTCTCTCTGCAAACTGTCCCGGCAAACCGCCAATCCGGGAGACCGTCATGACGCTGACCCGTACCAGCCTCATCCGCGGCGAGGTCACGGTCGATCTCGACGACATCCAGGCGACGGTGCTGCGCTATCGCCCCGAGCCGTACTTCGGCACACACGTCACGCTGCATGTGAAGGACGCGTGCGCCGGCCGCGCGTTCATGCGGCGCATCACCCCACATGTCGCGTCGGCCGCGGACTGGTGGGACGCGCATGAGGCGTGGATCGCGGTCGCGATCACCCATACCGGACTCGCCGCGCTTGGGGTGCCGGACGAGTCGCTCCAGACGTTTCCTGAGGCCTTCCGCGCCGGCATGGCGGCGCGCGCCGACGCGCTGCTCGACCGTGGCGAGAACGACCCGAAACACTGGTCACCACCGTTCGGGAGCGGGCTCGTCCACATTGGGGTCAGCATCTTCAGTAACTCGGAGAAGACCTGGCACCGTACGATGGGCACGGCGCGGCGGCACTATGAGGGACATCCCGGAATCGAGGTTCTGACCGCGGAGGACTTCGGTGCGCAGCCGGGCGACCTCAACCCGCTGGGCTACCGAGACTCGATCGGCCAGCCCGCCATCGAGGGCAGCGGCGTCGACCCATTGCCTGGGCAGGGACGGCCGATCAAAGCCGGCGAGTTCATCCTGGGTTACCCCGGCGAGGCCGGCGAGCCGCTCCCCGCGCCGCGGCCAGACGTGCTGGGGCGAAACGGAACCTTCGTCGGACTGCGTAAGTATCAGTCCCGGGTTGGCGCGTTCAATCGCTTTCTGCAAGCGCACGCCGCCACGGATACCGAGCGCGAGCTGCTCGCGGCCAAGCTGGTGGGGCGCTGGCGCAGCGGCGCCCCGCTCACGCTGGCGCCTACGCAGGATGATCCGGACCTCGGCGCAGACCCGCGTCGAAACGACGACTTCACCTACGCCGCCGACCCGGACGGTCACCGGGTCCCGTTCGGTTCGCACATGCGCCGGATGAATCCGCGTGACACCAAGCTGGCGATCCTCACCGACGTCAACGTGCACCGCATCATCCGCCGCAGCACGACCTACGGCGCGCCCTACGACCCGAACGCGACCTCGGAGCAGGACGACGAGACCCCCCGCGGGATCCACTTCATCTTCATCAGCGCGAAGGCGATGACCACGATGGAGTTCCTCCAACAGGAGTGGATCAACAACGGGAATTTTGTGAGCCTGGGCGAGGAGCGCGATCCGAATGTCGGACTCCAGGAGGACGGCGCCACGTTCACGATCCCGGCCGAGCCCGTGAGGCGACGGATCCACGGCATCGAGTCGTTCAACGTCCTGCGCGGCGGCGAATACTTCTTCCTGCCCTCGCTGTCGGCGCTGAGATGGGTCGCGGACCTAACCCCATGATCCCGACACGGGCCGGAGCGTCCCAGCCCGGCTCCGACGCCGTCGGAGTCAAGGCCCTCCCGGAAATCCGGGCTCGTATAGCCCTATGGGGATGAGGCATGGTCTCCCGCCCGGGGGGACGATCCAACCGCCGGTAGAGGGTCGGCAAAGCGCGAGGGGGTCTACCTGGCGATCAAGCTTCGTGGACGGCGGGCCGAGTGCGATTTTCTGGAGGGGATCCTGGCCGACGTGCGCGCCGGCCGGAGCCGCGCGGTGGTCCTCCGCGGTGAGGCGGGTGCCGGCAAGACCGCGCTGCTCGACTTCGTCGCCGAGCACTCCTCCGGCTGGCGGATCGCGACCGCCGTCGGCGTCGAGTCGGAGATGGAGCTCGCCTACAGCGGCCTGCACCAGCTCTGCGCGCCCATGCTGGAGCATCTCGACCGGCTGCCTGAACCCCAGCGCGCTGCGCTGGCCACCGTGTTCGGCTTCGAAAGCGGCCCCGCCCCCGAGCGGTTCCTAGTCGGGCTCGCCGCGCTCACGCTGCTGGCCGAGGTCGCCGACGACCAGCAGCCGCTTCTCTGCGTGGTCGACGACGCACAGTGGCTCGACGAGGCCTCGGCACAGCTCGTCCTGTTCGTCGCCCGCCGGCTGCTCGTGGAACCGATCGCCCTCGTGTGCGCGGCGCGCACCGGGATCGGCGACGGCGTCCTTGCCGGGGTTCCGACGTTGCCCGTCGCCGGCCTCGGTGACAGCGATGCGCGCGCGCTCCTACTCGAGAACCTCCCGGGCCCGATCGATGCCGCCGTATGCGAGCAGGTGGTCATCGAGAGCCATGGGAACCCGCTCGCACTGCTCGAGTTGCCACGCACCTGGACCGCCGCCGATCTCGCCGGGGGGTTCGCCGTCCCGGCGCCCCAGCCTGTCATCACCAGGATCGAGGAGAGCTTCGCGAAGCGGCTCCTGCTGCTCCCGGCTGAGACACAGCTGCTCGTCCTGACGGCTGCCGCGGAGCCGTTGGGTGATCCTCTCCTACTTCATCGTGCGGCCGAGATCCTCTGCCTCGACCTGGCGTCGTTGGGCCCTGCGGCCGACGCAGGGCTCCTCGACGTGGGCGCACGCGTCGAGTTCGCCCACCCACTCGTCCGCTCGTCCGCCTACCGCTCCGCCGCCGCAGGTGACCGGTACCGCGTCCACGCAGCTCTCGCAGAGGCCACCGACGCCGACCGAGACCCTGACCGGCGCGCATGGCACCGCGCCTGCGCCACCCACGCGCCTGACGAGGACGTCGCCGCGGAGATCGAACACTCGGCCGGGCGCGCACAGGCTCGTGGAGGAGTCGCCGCAGCGGCAGCCTTCCTCGAGCGGGCAACTGCCCTGTCTCCGGAGCCGAGCGAGAGGGCACGCCGCGCGCTCCGAGCGGCGGGAGCGAAGCAACTGGCCGGGGCGCCCCAGGCGGCTTCGGCGCTCGTCGCTGCAGCTGCTGACGGGCCTCTCGGCACGCTCGAGAACGCACTTGCGCTGCGTCTGAGGGGACAGATCGCGCTGGACCTCCGCCGAGGGAAAGAGGCCATGCCGCTCCTGCTCGACGCTGCCCGCCAGCTCGAACGGGTCGCGCCGATCGTCGCGCGTGAGGCATACCTCGAGGCGCTCACCGCGGCGAGCTTCGTCGGCACAGAACCGCTTCGCCGTGCTGCCGAGGCCGCGCATACGGCTTTGGCCCCTGCCGACACCTCGGGTGCCGACGACCTGATGCTCGCCGGGCTCGCGTTTCGGTTCACCGAGGGCTATGCGGCTGGTGCCGGGCTGCTCAAGCGGGCGCTCCGGGCGTATCGCGATCAGGACTCCGAGAGCGCCGAAGACCCTCGGTGGCCGGGGATCGCCCGTCGGGTCGCCCCCGACATGTTCGACGACGAAGCCTGGCGGGACCTCGCCACGCGCAGCGTTCGGCTCGCCCGTGACCGAGGGGCCCTGGGCGTGCTGCCGCTCGCGCTCAACAATCTCGCGGTGCTGCGGACCTTCGAGGGCGAGCTCGAGGGTGCTGCGGCCCTGGTCGAAGAGGCCGACGCGATCGCCGATGTGACGGGCGCCGCTCAGATCCCGTTCGGGGGCCTGATCCTCCTCGGGTTCCGTGGTGCCGAGTCCGCCGTATCCGAACGCATCGAAGCCGACACGGCGACCGCCACACGCCGAGGCGAGGAGTACCTGATAATCGTCGGCGCCCATGTCCGCGCACTGCTGCTGAACGGACTGGGCCAGTATGACGCCGCGCTGTCTGCAGCCGAACGCGGAAGCGAGTCCGAAGCGGTGTGCCAGACCGTCTGGTCGTTGACCGAGCTCGTCGAGGCGGCCATCCGATGCGGGAAGGCCGAGGTCGCGGCCGGCGCGCTACGGCGTCTGACCGAGCGGACGCAGTCCGCCGGCACCGAATGGGCCCTCGGCATCGAGGCGCGCTCGCGCGCGCTCGTCGCTGCGGATGCCCACGCAGACGAGCTGTACCTCGAAGCGATCGACCGGCTCGGACGCTGCCGCATCGCAACCGAGCAGGCCCGCGCGTACCTGGTCTATGGCGAGTGGCTGCGCGGTGCAGGCCGGCGCATCGACGCGCGCCACCACCTGCGCATCGCCCACGAGATGTTCGCTCGCATGGGCATGGATGCATTCGCGGAGCGCGCTCGACGGGAGCTGCTTGCAACGGGCGAGAACGTCCGCAAGCGGCGCGCCGAGAGCCGCGACGAGCTGACCGCCCAGGAGATGCAGATCGCCGAGCTCGCACGCGACGGCCAGTCCAATCCCGAGATCGCCGCGCAGCTGTTCCTGAGCTCGCGCACCGTCGAATGGCACCTGCGGAAGGTCTTCGTGAAGCTCGGGATCACGTCGCGCCGGGAGCTCGAAACCGCGCTTCCGCAGGCCGAGCCGGCCCAGGCCCACCTGGCCTGATGTGCCCCTGGCAGCCGTTCCGCCGCCAGGGGCACATCTCGTCAGCGCGTCATCCGATTCCCCAGAACGCGCAGTGGTGGATCGCGCGATACCCACGCACGACCTGAGGCTGCGGCGGGACGAGTGACAGAATCCGGGCGCGATGGCCGATGCGCGGCCAGTGCACCGCGCTGGTGGACGGGTTGCCGCGGGCTGCGAAATTCGCCCACGCCGCCCGCATGGCGACGGCGAGCTTCTCCTGCGTCGGGTTGAGCGGCGCTGCGAACGGCGCGTTCGGCTGGTCGAACAGGTACTGGATCTCCGACGCGTGCGTGGCGATCGGCGGGAAGCCGGGGCCCGCGAACAGCGGCGGCGCGCTGTCGTCGTTGAACTGGTAGCCGAAGGTCGGAGCCCGCCTGGCCGTCCAGCGGTCGACCTGCAGTGCGGGGCACGCGAAGTTCGCATCGGAGACGAGGGTGCTGAGGGCGATCACCGGTGCCGGGTATGCGCCGAGCGGGTACTTCGCGGCGATGGCCGTTGCCCGGCTCGCGGACACGCCCAGCACGGATGCGATCACGCTCCGGTAGTTGGCCGGCGTCGGCGTGGGCGCCGGGACGAACATTCCGCCGCTCACGGCGACGTGGAGGCCGGCAACGAAGATGAGCTCCTCGTTGTGGTTGATGCCGTCGAGCACGGGCACGTGCGCGAAGGCGCCGTGCGCGAGCGACTTCCCGATGGGCCGCGTCAAGACCTTTCCGTCGACGATGCCCGGGATGGCTGCGTCCGGGAAAGTGTCGACGAGCTTCTGGACGGGCACGCGACGGAGGCACCGTGCGGTCTGGCTCGTGCAGCCCACCTGGACGGCGAACGTCTTGCCGAACGCCTCGGCACTGGAGAGCGGGATCTGGTTCAGTGCGAATGCACCGCTCTCCACGATTGCGCGCTGGAAGAGCCCGCGCGAGCCGCGGGAGACCAGATGTGCGAGGACGGACACGCCACCGGCCGACTCGCCCGCGATCGTCACGTTTCCAGGGTTGCCGCCGAACCGGGCGATGTTGTGCCTGACCCAGCGCAGCGCCGCCTGCTGGTCCATCAGGCCGTAGTTCCCGGTCGGGCCGCCGGGTCGTGATGCGAGTGCCGGGTGCGCGAGGAAGCCGAGCGCGCCGAGGCGATAGTTGATCGTCACGACGACGACGCCGGTCGCAGCCAGCTTCGTGCCGTCGTAGTTCAGTGCGCCGTCCTGTGTGAAGCCACCGCCGTGGATCCACACGAGCACCGGCCGGTGCGCATGCCGGCGCAGCGTCGGGGTCGAGACGTTGAGGTAGAGGCAGTTCTCGGACTCGGGTCCCGGCGGGGCGAACAGGCTGGGCTTCTGCGGACAGCTCGGCGCGAACTTCGTCGCATCGCGGACACCGCTCCAGGCACGTACGTGCCGGGGCGGGCGCCACCGGAGGTGACCCGTCGGCGGTGCGGCATACGGAAGGCCGCGGAAGGCAAAGCCATGTGCGACGGCCATGCCGCGGACGGCACCGCCCTGGATCACAACGATCGGATGCCGTGCGGAGCGCTGGGTGGACCCGGCGCCGTGAGCCGCAGCCGCTGCCGCGCCGCCGATCGTCACGGCGAGCCCGGTGCAGGCCGTGAGCAGGCCCGCCAGCCGGGAACGCCAAAGCAGGTGCAGGTTCATGGTGACTCCTCCGGTTTCGAGAGCCAGGCCACGATGACGGTTGAGTCCCGGCGGTCGCGCCCGCGTGGTCACTGGTCGGCACGCGGGCATGGGCCCGAGCGCTGACGGGGCGGGACGGCGCGTGGGCCCTCGACGCCAGACCCGCGACCACACCAGGGTGTTCACGGGCGCTTCGTGCGTTCGCGGCCGCGAGTCTGGTCGCAGCGAGGACGGCGAGCGCGCCGTCCGGAAAGGAGACCGCAGAATGGGAACGCAAGCCTCGGAAACCGGGTCGACTGCCGCGGGTCCCCTGGCAGACAGCTTCACCGGCCTCGTGCCGCACGACGGGATCGAGATCCGGGAGGGCTACGCCGACGTCGGAGATGACGTGCGACTGCATTACGTCGAGGCGGGAGAGGGGCCCCTGGTGCTTCTGCTGCACGGTTTCCCGGAGTTCTGGTTCGGCTGGCGGCTGCAGATCGCGCCCCTTGCCGCTGCGGGCTTCCGGGTCGTCGCGCCGGATACGCGCGGCTACAACCTGTCGTCACGTCCCGAGGGCGTCGCCGCGTACTCGGTCGACCTGCTCGCTGACGACATCCGCGGTCTGATCCGCGCGCTCGGGGCCGAGTCGGCGACGCTGGTCGGCCACGACTGGGGCGGAAGCATCGCCTGGACCGTCGCGATGAAGCATCCCGAGGTCGTCGATCGGCTCGCCATCCTGAACGCGGCCCATCCCCACCGGCTCTCGCAGGGGCTCCACAACCCGAACCAGCTGCGGAAGTCTTGGTACTTCTTCTTCTTCGCCGTGCCGGGACTACCCGAGGACGTCGTCCACGCGAGGGACTGGCACTTCTTCCGGCATTTCCTGCACGACGCCAACCCCGCGTACACGCCGGAGGAGATGGATCGTTACATCGAGGCGTGGTCGCAGCCCGGGGCTGCCACCGCGATGATCAACTACTACCGCTCGTCCGTGAAGGAGTCCTCGAAGCAGGCGAAGGCCGGCTTCCCTCCGATCTCGGCGCCCACCCTCGTGATCTGGGGACAGCGTGACGGGTACCTCGGCGAGCAGCTGGCCGAGCCGGACCACGAGGACGTGCCCGGCCTCGACCGCGTCGAGCGGCTTGAGGACGCGTCGCACTGGGTGCATCACGACGAGGCGGAGCAGGTCAACCGCCTGCTGATCGACTTCTTCGCCTAGACGCCCAGACCGAAGGTCAGGAGATGCCATGGCTGTTTCGTCACACGAGACGCGGGCGGGCACGGACGTCCGCCCGTTCGAGATCGAGTTCCCACAGGAAGCGCTGGACGACCTGCGACGGCGGATCGCGGCCACCAGGTGGCCGGAGCGTGAGACGGTCGGCGACGACTCGCAGGGTGTGCCGCTCGCGACCATGCAGGAGCTGCTGCGCCACTGGGGCTCGGCGTATGACTGGCGCGCGTGCGAAGCGAAGCTGAACGCGCTCCCCAACTTTCTCACCGAGATCGACGGGCTGGACATCCACTTCCTGCACGTCCGCTCGAGGCACGAGGACGCGCTGCCGCTGATCGTGACCCACGGCTGGCCGGGCTCGATCATCGAGCAGCTGAAGATCATCGAGCCGCTGACGAACCCAACCGCCCATGGCGCGGACGCCTCGGACGCGTTCCATCTCGTCATTCCGTCGCTGCCAGGCCACGGGTTCTCGGCGAAGCCGATCGAGACCGGGTGGGATCCCCCACGGATCGGGCGCGCATGGGTCGAGCTGATGAAGCGGCTCGGATACGACCGCTTCGTCGCACAGGGCGGAGACTGGGGCGCGGCCGTCACCCAGGTGATGGCTGCCCAAGCCGCACCCGAGCTCGCCGGCATCCATTCGAACATGCCGGGCACGGCGCCGGCCGAGATCAACACGGCCGTCCAGCTCGGCGACCCGCCGCCGCCCGGTCTGAGTGCCGACGAGCTGCGCGCCTACGAGCAGCTGCGCGACTTCTACGCCAAGCACGTGGCCTATGCCCAGATCATGTCGACGCGTCCGCAGACGCTGTACGGCATGGCCGACTCGCCGGTCGACCTCGCAGCCTTCGCGATCGACCACGGCGACGGTACCGGCCAGCCGGGATTGATCGCCAAGATCCTGCGCGGTGAGCTCCCCGGCGAGCTGACCCGGGACGACATCCTCGACAACCTCACCCTCTACTGGCTGACGAACACGGGTGTCTCGGCCGCCCGGCTGTACTGGGAGGCCAACGGGTCGTTCTTCGACGCCAAGCCGATCACCATTCCGTACGCGATCAGCGTGTTCCCGGACGAGCTGTATCAGGCCCCGCGGAGCTGGGCTGACCAGGCATACCCGAGCAACCTCATCTACTACAACCGCGTCGACCGTGGCGGGCACTTCGCCGCCTGGGAGCAACCGCAGCTCTTCGCTGAGGAGATGCGCGCCGCGTTCCGGTCGTTGCGGTGATCCTGGCCATCGGATCGCGACCAGGTCGAACGGAGGAACCATGACTGATACAGACTCACCCACCGTCGTGCTGGTGCACGGCGCGTTCGCCGACGGCTCCAGCTGGAGTGGCGTGATCGAGCGGCTGCAGGGGCGCGGCGTCACCGTCATCGCCCCTGCGAACCCGCTTCGCGGGATCACGGCCGACTCGGCATACACGGCGTCGGTGTTCAAGCAGACGCCCGGTCCAATCATCGCCGTCGGCCACTCGTACGGGGGCGCGGTGATCAGCAACGCCGCGGCGGACGCGGAGAACGTCGTCGGCCTGGTCTTCGTCGCGGCGTTCGCGCCCGACGAGGGCGAGATGCTCGGCGAGGTGGAGGCCGGCTCCAAGGACAGCGTGCTGAACGCGGCGCTCGTCCCGATGCAGTACCCCACCGGTGACGGGGGCGCGGCGACCGAGTTCATGATCGACCCGGCCAAGGCCCGTGACGCCTTCGCCGGCGATCTCTCCGACGAGCAGGCCGCGCTCATCGCCGCAGTCCAGCGGCCGGTGGCCGAGCTGGCCTTCTCGGAGCCGAACGGGCCGCCGGCCTGGAAGAGCAGGCCGTCCTGGGCCGTCGTCGCGACCGGCGACAGGGCGGCGGGAACGGACGTCGTCCGCTCGATGGCGGAACGAGCCGGAGCCTCCATCACGGAGGTGGACGGCTCGCATGTCATCATGGTGTCGCGTCCCGACGTCGTCGCCGACGTCATCCTCAAGGCGGTCGTGGCGGTCGGCTCGCCGGTCGGCGCGGCCGGAGGCTGACGTGTCCGTCGACACCACGGCCAGTCCGGCGGCGGGCACGGTCTTCGGCCCGATCCGCCAGATCGAGGC
>Ga0157369_10001254_pt1 | contig 31570 bp, 25 predicted proteins | sample C25metaG_FD_113461 | JGI IMG/M metagenome (GOLD analysis project Ga0157369, IMG submission 113461) | Corn rhizosphere microbial communities from Kellogg Biological Station, Michigan, USA - C2-5 metaG | ecosystem: Host-associated > Plants > Roots > Rhizosphere > Soil | place: USA: Michigan... | reverse complement strand
TCGCCGCATCGATCATCGAATACGCGCCGCTGGTGCAGTTCGATCGCGTGGCCGGTCCGTATGCGCTCGGCGTGTTGATCCTGTTGCCGTCCACGCTGATCGCCTGGCTGATCGTGGCGCGGCCGAACGGCGTGCAGCGCCTGTTCGCCATCACCGGCGTCGTCATCATCGTCTTCGTCTGGTGGTCCACCGGCTACATCGCAGCGAAGATGTTCGTCCGTCCGAACGGAACGCCGATGTCGCGCGCGGCGCTGCTGCAGCCGAACATCTCGCAGGAGATGCGGTGGGACAACGACAACCTGCTGCTGATCTTCCGCCGCATGATGAGCATGACCGAGGAGGCCGCGTCGCATGGCGTGCAGGTGGTGATCTGGCCGGAGTCGACGGTCCCGCTGTCGTACGCATCGACCGACTTTTACAAACAGGCCATCGAGTCGATCTCCGCGACGCGCAACGTCGACGTCATCCTCGGGTCGGTCGCCGAGGATCCGGAGCAGCCGAACAAGATGTGGAATGCCGCGTTTCTGGTGAGCGGCGGAAAGACCATCGGCCACTACGACAAAATCCGGCTCGTGCCGTTCGGCGAATACGTGCCGCTGCGGCAGATGCTCTTCTTCGCGCATGCGCTCGTCCACGCCGTCGGGCAGTTCGAATTCGGGACGAAGGACACGCCGCTCGACGGCCGCTTCCGCTACGGTCCGGCGATTTGTTACGAGGTGGTCTTTCCGCAGATTCCGCGCGCGCAGGTCGTGCACGGGGCGAACGTTCTCGTCACCATCACCAACGACGCCTGGTACGACGGTACCTCGGCACCGCGCCAGCATCTGAATCAGGCCCGGCTTCGCGCCGTCGAAACCGATCGTTATCTATTGCGCGCCGGCACGACCGGCATCTCCGCCCTCGTCGATCCCGCCGGCCAGATCGTGCAGCAGTTGGAGATGGGGAAGCAGGGCATCATCTACGCCGACTTCCAGCCGCGTACGTCGACGACGCCATACGTCCGCTTCGGCGACTGGTTCGCGTGGCTGGCGATTGTCGCGGTCGTGGTGGGGATGGTGCGGAGAAGGACCGATCTGTCATCCTGAGGCTGCCGGAGCCGGGAGCTGCGAAGCAGCGGAACGGCGGAGGACGCCGAAGGATCTCAAGATGCGCAGGCTGTGTTGAGCCCCGGTGGTTTCAGCCGGAGTTGCGCATCTTGAGATCCTTCGCCGTCCTGCGGCACTCCGCCGCAAGCGGCTCCGTCGCTCCGGCGGCTCAGGATGACAGTTGAATCGGTTACCCTACGCCCGCCATGAAAGACGACACACTCTCCAAAGTCTCCGACCTCAAAGACCGGCTGCAATCGGTCCGGAGCTATCTTTGACCTCGACTCCGCACGCAAGACGCTCGATGAGATCGAGCGCGAAATGTCCGCGCCTGGTTTCTGGGACAAGCCCGAGACCGCGCAGGAAGTCGGCCGCAAGCGCGCGCGCGTAGAAAAGCGCATCGCCTCGGGCGAAGAAATCCTCAACAAAGACAGTGAGCTCGACGTGCTGCTGGAACTGCAGCGCGAGGGGGAACCTGTCGATACCGAGATCGACGACGTGATGGGCCAGCTCGAGGCGGAGATCACCGCCATCGAGATGACCATGAAGCTCTCCGGCGAGCACGACGAGCGCGACGTCATCCTGGCCATCCACCCCGGCGCCGGCGGCACCGAGTCGCAGGATTGGGCCGAGATGCTGCTGCGCATGTACCTCCGCTACGCCGAGCGCAAAGGGTGGGTGACGGAGATCGTCGACTACCAGGCCGGCGAGGAAGCGGGACTGAAGAGCGCCACGGTGATGGTGCGCGGCGACTACGCGTACGGCTACATGAAATCGGAGCACGGCGTGCATCGCCTCGTGCGGATCTCGCCGTTCGACGCGGCCAAGCGGCGCCATACGTCGTTCGCATCGGTCTACGTCTATCCCGACATCGACGAAGAGATCGAGATCGAGATCAACGACAAGGACCTACGCGTAGATACGTATCGCTCCAGCGGCGCCGGCGGGCAGCACGTCAACGTGACGGATTCGGCGGTGCGCATCACGCATCTGCCGACCGGCATCGTCGTGACCTGCCAGAACGAGCGCAGCCAGCACAAGAATCGCGACGTGGCCATGAAGCTGCTGCGATCGAAGCTCTACCAGCTCGAGGTCGAAAAGCGGCAGGAGGATCAGGAGAAACTGGAAGGGGAGAAGAAGGACATTGCCTTCGGCTCGCAGATCCGCTCCTACGTGATGCAGCCGTACCAGATGATCAAGGACCTCCGCACCGGCTACGAGGTCGGCGACGTGCAGCGCGTGATGGACGGCGATCTGGACGGATTCGTGGAAGCGTACCTGGCCGCCGGCGCGAGAAAGACGGCGGATTGATGCAGGGGGATGAAGCAGGGACGAGGGACGAGGGAGGGCGGCTTCGCGTCACTCTCTTTTCGCCTTTGCCACCGAGTCGAACGGGCGTCGCGCACTACGCCTCGATGCTCATCCCCGAACTCGAAAAGCACGTAGAACTGACAGCGATCGGCGATCCCTCGTCCCTCGTCCCTCGTCCCTCGTCCCTGTATTTCCTCGGCAACAATCCTCATCACGCCTGGATTTACGACGAAGCGATGCGAACGCCCGGCGTCATCGTGCTGCACGACCTCGTGCTGCATCACCTGATCGTGGAGATGACGCTGGCGCGCGGCGACGTCGATGGATATGTCGCGGCGCTGGAGGCGAATCACGGCGAGGCGGGAGCGGCGTGGGCGCGGGGACGGGCGGCCGGACTGCACAGCGAAATGGGCAACTTTCTGATGCCGGCCTCGGTCGACGTCGCGAACCGTTCGCGCGCGGTGATCGTTCACAATGGATATGCCGCGGAGCGGTTGCAATCGTTCGGAGTCACGGCGCCGATTCATGTTGTGCCGCATCCGTTCGAGCCGCAACCGTCGGCGCGCGGGCGGCGCGACGCGGTGCGCGCGCAACACGGATTCGCATCTGGCGATCGCGTGATCGGCCTGTTCGGATTTCTCACCTCAGCCAAGCGCGCTGACGTAGTGCTGGCGGCATTCGCGGATGCGAGAAGTCGTGACGCAAAGCTCCGCCTGCTGATCGTCGGCGAGCCTGCACCGAATGTCGACGTCGAAGCCCTTCGCGGAGACGGCATCACTTTCACCGGCTACGTTCCAGACGAAGAGTTCGCCGCGTACTTTGCCGCGGTCGATCGTCTGGTGAATCTGCGCTATCCGAGCGCCGGCGAAACCTCGGGGACGTTGATCCGCGCATTTGAAGCCGGCAAGCCGGTCGCGGTCAGCGACTACGCGCAGTTCGCCGAGTTTCCGGACGACTGCGTGGTGAAGATCCCGTTCGGCGATCGCGAAGTGGCCACGCTGTCCGATTTCTTCGTGCGCGATCTCGCTGACCCCGCCGAGGCGCAGGCGAAGTGGCTTCGCGAAAACGCGTCGATGGAGTTGACGGTTCATGGGTATCTCGCAGCGCTGGAAGATGCCTCGCGCGAATCGCATCCCGCGATCACGCGCACGATTCCGCTCTTCCCGAAACTCGACGCGGCCTTGCACGACGAGGCGATCATCATTTGCAACACCGGCGATTTCACGCTGCGCACGAGAAGTTATGGAGAGCCCGGCTACCGTCTGATGATGCTGACGTTCGACGGCGACACCGTCATCGACGATCGCTGGGTCGAGCTTCCGCGCGATCTTCGTCCCGGCGATTCCGCCGAGGTGGTTTTGCCGAAAGTGCGCGGAACGCTGCGGCTTTACCACGCGATCGAAGGCATTCCGATGGTCGCGCCGGAGCCGTTCGCGGAGTTGGAGACCGCGCGTGCCTCAGGTTGACCAGGCCGCGCTCGGCCGCCTGCGGGCGATGCTCACTGCGCGTTCGGCGATCGAAATCGACGCTCCGAAATTGAAGCGCGCTGCGGTGCTGATCCCAATCGTTCCGAACGGGAGCGGCTGGAGCCTGCTCTTTTCTCGGCGATCCGCGAATCTCGCCGCGCACAGCGGACAGATCGCCTTTCCCGGCGGCGGCGTCGAGATTGGCGAGCCGCTCGAAGCGGCCGCAGTCCGCGAGGCGCACGAGGAGGTCGGGATTGCCTCCGAACGGATCGAATTGATCGGACGCCTCGATGACCTCGTCACCAACAGCGGCTTTCTCGTCGCGCCGTTCGTTGGCATCATCGACGAGCGCGTCGATTACGTACTGCAGGCGAGTGAGGTCGAGGAAGTCTTCGAGGTTCCGATCGAGGCGCTGCTCTCGCCGAGCCAACCCGAGGTGCGCTACGTCGCGTTTCGCGGGAAAAGCTATCCCGCGTACTTTTACCGCTACGAGCGGCACGAGATCTGGGGCTTGACTGGACGAATCCTCAAGCATTTTCTCGATTTCGTGTGGCGAAGTGTGTAACGCGTCGTAGCGCCAGCGGCCCGCTGGCTGGACCGCCGCCGGCTCGGCGGCACGTGTACGCACAACCGCCAGCGAGCCGCTGGCGGTCCAGCCGCCGAGCCGGCGGCGCTACGTTGCTCCCGCCCCTACTTCAGCGCCTTGTTGATGTAATCCACGAGGCCCTTGCCATCCGAACCGGCTTCGACGAAGGCGCCGTTCACGATGTACGTCGGCGTGGCGCGGACGTCGTTCGAGAAGGCAGTCCCGTCGCCGTTCATCAGCTCCAGGCGCAGCTCGGGCGACTGCACGTCGGCGTCGTACTTCTTCATGTCGAGATCGTGGTCCGAGGCGAAGCCGCGGGCGAACTCGTCGATGGTGAAGGCGGAGAGCTTCTCCTGATTCTCGTAGATCTGCTCCTTGTACTTCCAGAACAGATCGGGCTTCTGGTGCCACACCGCGCGGCCGGCGATCGCGGCGGCCAAGGCCCACGGATGGATCGTCACCAGCGGCGTGTCGTAGCGGATGTAGCGGACCTTATCGGGATGCGCTGCCAGGATCGGCTTCATCCATCCGGACGCGCGCTGGCAGGAGGGACATTCGAAATCGGAGAACTCGATCACCGTCACGTCCGGCTTCGCGGCGCCGGTGGAAGGGGAGAGGCTGAGGAAGTGCTCGAACGCCTTCACGCGCGAGGCGCGGTAGTCGGCGGTGATGGGGACGAAATGGCCGATGAAGAAGACCGATCCGGCCGGATCGATTTCGCCTTCCAGCGGGAGTTTGCCGCCTTCGACGGTCTGATACAGCGTCGCGTGATACAGCCCTTCGCGCGTCTTGGTCTTGTCGATGACCGGATTGAACATCTCTTTCATGTACTGCATCGTGAAGCTCTTCAGCTTCTCTTCGAGCGTCCCGGTCTGACCATCGAGAAACCAGGGCGTTCCGAAGAAGAAGCCGCCCTCAGTCGACGTGAGCGCGACCCACTGCCCTTCGCATGCGGAACGTTTGCTGGCGATGCGGACGACGGCTCCGACCATGTTGGCAGGGAGGGAATGCTGCAGGGCCACGCGCGATTCTGTCGTCGGTTCCGAGCAGACCGGCAGCGCTTCCTTGATCAGTTTGTCTGCGCGCGCGCCGAGGGGCGGCGCCGGTTTCTCGTTCGTCTTTTCCGGTTCGTCAGCGAATGCAGCGGTGGCGAGGCACAGCGCGAGCACGGTGAAGGCAAGTCGTTTCATGCGCTGGCGAAACGGACGGGGCGGTGGGGGGATTCCAATCGGGACGGCATATCCTTCGCACCTCCAACGAACTATGAGCAAACAAAACAACGTGAATCCGAACTTCTACAAAGATGGCGGCCGCGAGCACACCGAGGGCGCCGACAAGGGCGACTCGCCGCTCGAGGACAAAGGCGCGATGAGCAAGTCGCGCGAAACGAAGGGGAAAGAAGGGCAGCCGAACTTCATCCCGGGTGAAGCGCCGGCCGGAGAGCCCGGCCGCAAGAAATGACGACGGTCGACGAAGAAACCGTGCGCGCGTTCGCGGTGTCGCGGCGCGCGCAGGCCATGCCGGCGTCGCCGATTCGCAAGCTCGCGCCGCTGGCCGAGCTGGCGAAATCGCGCGGCACGAAGGTCTATCACCTCAACATCGGCCAGCCCGACATCGAGACCCCCGCGTGCATGCTCGATCGTCTGAAACAGATCGACGACAAGGTTCTCGAATACTCGCCGTCCACCGGCACGCCCGCGTTCCTCGAGTCGCTGCGGCACTACTACACGGAGCGCGTCGGCGTTCCGATCGAAACGCGCCAGATTCTCGCTACGACCGGCGGCAGCGAAGCCATCCTCTTCTCCTTCCTCGCCTGCGCGAACGAAGGCGACGACGTGCTCGTGCTCGAGCCGTTCTACGCGAACTACCGCGCCTTCGCCACGATGGCCGGACTGAACATCGTTCCGGTCACGAGCCGCGGCCGCGACGGATTCCACTTGCCGACGCGCCATGTCTTCGAAAACGCGCTGACGCCGCGCACGCGCATCGTCATCGTCTGCAATCCGAACAATCCCACCGGCACCGTTTACACGCGCGCCGAACTGGAGATGCTGGCCGGTTTCTGCCGCGATCACGGACTCTTTCTCATCTCCGACGAGGTCTATCGCGAGTTCGTCTACGACGGACGGAAGGCAGTCAGCGCGCTGGAGCTGAAGAACGCCGACGATTTCGTGATCGTGGTGGACAGCCTCTCCAAGCGCTACAGCGCCTGCGGCATTCGCCTCGGCGCGCTCGTCACGCGCAACGGCGACGTCTACGACGCCTGTCTGCGCATGGCGCAGGGACGCCTTTCGCCTCCCGGCCTGGCGCAGTTCATCGCCATCGGCGCGACGGGACTGGGCGAAGAGTACACGCGCGCGATCGTCGATGAATATCAGCACCGCCGCGACGTGCTCTACGAAGGGCTGCGCACCATTCCGGGCGTCGAGCTGGCGAAACCGGAAGGGGCGTTCTACTGCGTCCCGAAGCTGCCGGTCCGCGACAGCGAGGATTTCGCGGTGTGGCTGCTGACCGAATTCGAGTACGACGGCGGCACGGTCATGATCGCCCCCGCCAGCGGTTTCTACGCCTCCGACCTCGGCAAGAGCGAGATCCGCATCGCGTACGTGCTGAAGGAAGAGCATCTGCGCACGTCGATCGAGCTCCTGCGCATCGCGCTGGAGCGATACCAGCCCCGCGATATGCCGGCGTGACGAATCGCGCGAATCTCTGTCGGCGGAGCCGGCCTAAGGACCGTAGCCCCCGGCTTTCAGCCGGGGGCTCAGAATCGCGGAGAAGTCAGAGCGCGCTTTAGCGCGCGATAGAAAGCTTTCTTTCGCCCGTTAAAACGGGCTCCCGAATCATCGCCGCATTGAGGTCCCCCGGCTTAAAGCCGGGGGCTACGGTCCTTAGGCCGGCTTCGCCGACGGAGATCCGCGCAACAATTGAACATTCGGAACGTAGCAGCCACAATGCGGGTGGTTGTCCAACATCCGCATTGAGGAGATCCAATGACCAGTCGCCGTCTGTTTCCTATCGCCATCCTCGCCGTCGCCATCGTCGCCTCGGGCGCGAAGAAAACTCCGACCGCTCCGGGCAAGTATCAGGAGTGGGGTCCGGATATCGACTCGATCGAGATCGTGAAGACGTTCAAGGCGTCGGACTATTCGAAAGTCGTCGTCCAGCCGCTCGATACCTCCTCGACTCCGAAAGCCGAGGAGGCGGACATGGTGGAACGGGTGGCGAAGGTGGTTGCGAGCGCGACGGAGCCGTTTCTCCTCGGCGTGAAGAAAGGTTTCCCCGATGCGACCATCGCGAAAAGCGCGAGCGCGCCGGGCACGCTGATCGTGCGTGGCAAGGTCACCGTGCTCGATCCCGGTTCGCGCGCGAAGCGCATGTGGGTTGGCTACGGCGCCGGCGCGGCGCGCACCGCGATCGACGGCGAGATCGTCGACGCGAAGTCGGGCGAGGTGCTTGTTCGCTTTACGCAGGAGCGGCGTTCTGGCATCGAACGATTCGGACGCGGCAGCAGTTACGAAGAGATCATGAACCGCAACCTGACCGCGATCGGCGAGGACGCGGCGAACATCATCAAATCGTTCTAGCCGGCACGGCCGGAGCGTTGGTTGCCCAAGGCTCGGCCACCATTTGCGATAAGTCTTCACTGCGCTCGCTTCTAAGGCCAGCGAATCACGATATCCGGCAGCCGCGTTCGTCCGCCTTTTCCGTCGATGATCTCGACCTGCACGTCCGTCCACTGCGGGACGCCGCGCGGGCGTTTCGGGAAGGTGGTGGTGAAGCCGGCCTCGCGGACGTGCGCGTACCAGGGGAACTTCATCTTCACGTCGAGGCGGCTGGCGGGCGAAGTGTGGAAGCGGTACATGCCGTTGTGCAGGAGCACGTCGACCGACGAGATGCCGTTCGGCGAAAGCGCCCAGCCTTTGACGGTGAGCGGTCCGTTGACCGTCTCCTCGGCATGCGGCGTATCGACGACGCCAAACGAGTGGCCCACGTACGTGGCGTCGCCGCGCAACGCGCGCTGCAGTTCCTGATCGTCCGTGTAGCTGGCGCCGTCGCGATGATCCGGCGGACGGAGCTCGCGCCAGTTGGGGACGTTCTGCGCAACGGCGAAAAGATAGTCGCCGCCGCCGCGATGATCGAAGCGCCGGATGAAGCCGATGCGGCCGAGCCCCATCTCCTTCGCCAGCCAGGCGTGCGTCGGCTGACTCGCGCCGCGAAGCCAGTCGTCGTGCACGAGCAGGAAGTGGCAATTGTTCTGCGCCAGCAGCGGCAGGAACGCGTCGGGGATCGTCGTCTGCCGCGCCATCTCCGCGATCTTGGCGTGTAGCGGCGGCTCGAAACCGGAAGTGCCGTTCATGATCGGCTTGTGATGAATGGTCGCGCCGAATTGATACAGAAACTGCGCGATGCCCTCGGACAGCGGAAACTCGAGCGTGCCGCCGGTGATCTTCGTGTCGCGCATCCAGACGTAGGCGGGATCGGTGACGTTGACCGCGTGCTCCCAGCGGATGACGGGCATGACGTCGTGAATCGAAAGCGCGATGAGCAGCGCTGCCACGCCGATGCGCCCGATCATCGTTCGTCGCGCGTCGATCCACGCCGCGGCGCCGCATGCACTCGCGCCGGCCAGGCCGACGTACGCGTCGGTCGCCCATCGCGCCGGCACGCGCATGCTGCGGAACATCGTCAAGCGTTCGTACAGGAACGTGTGGACGAACGCGTGCAGGCCGAGCGAGCCGAGGACGCCGAGGACGATCCAGAGCAGAAGGATCCACAACTCCATCGGAACGCGCGAGCGCGCCGCCGCCGTCCGCAACGATTGCAGCGATCCGCCCGATAACCCTTTTGGCAGTTGCAGCGCAAGACGCGCGACGATGGCGATGACCAGAAAAACCGCCGGCAGGTCGGACGATCGAATGCTGAGGATGGTGTGGTGGAAAAGCCCCCAGTGGTATCGCTCGCCGGACGCGGTGCCGAGGTACGTGCCGACGGCCAGGGCCACGATGACGGTATCGAGCGAATGGAGAAGCCATCGCGGAACGGGGCGCGCGTCGACCGCCACCGGCAGTTTGCGGCGATCCATCAGAAACGCGCTGGCGGTGAGGAAGAGCATCATCAGGCCGGGGAAGAGGACTTTTTCCCCCTGCACGTTCTTCGGATCGGTGACCTCGCCGTAGGCGCGGCTGCGTCCACTCGCGGAGAGCCAGTCGGTCCACGTGGCCGAGCCCCACATCGCGGCGTTGCGGTCACGCAGCATGCCGTACATCTCCGAGACGTGTTTGTACGGAAGCAGCACCGGCACCATCAACGCGACGGCGATGATCGTCGCCAGCGCGGCGCCGATGAGCGTGCGCCATTTGAAACGCGTCGACAGCAATGCCAGCAGCGCGATCGATAGAACGATCGCGCTCGTGCCGAAGAGGAACTGATGGATGTTCGTCAGGCCGTTCATCAGCACGCAGATCGCCAGCAGAATCGCGTTGCGCGTCGTCGGCCGCCGCCAGTAATGCAGCAGCGCGGCGAGCATCATCGGCATCCAGCCGCCCCAGACGAACTGAATGTGCGCGAGATGGTCGATGCGGAAGTTGACGAAGGAGTAGAGGATTCCGGCCACGAGTCCGCCCGCGGTCGATCGCGTCAGCACGCGCCCGAGGACAAACGCGCCGTAGCCGCAAAAGGCGAAGCCGAGCAGGAAGGCGATGTTGTAAACCGCCAGCGGCGTGAAGCCGAAGAAGTAGAACGGCAGCGCCACCAGCGCGATCCCGAAGAGGTTCTCGCTGTACGCCAGCGGCTCCTTGGCGGGATAAAAAATGTTGGCGTCGTAGATGTGCGCCGGCGCGGTGGTGATGCTGTAGAGGTCCCAGTCGAGGATCCATGTGTTCAGCAGTGGATCGCCGAGGTCGGAGGTGGCGGTGTCGAGCCGGATGGCGACCGGCCAGGTGAGGACGATGGTGAAGATGAGGAAAAACGCGAAGGCGCCCGCTTCGCGCAGGACACGGATTCCGAGCGGATGCGCATCGTCGACGCGATAGCCGAAAGACTCGGACATCATTCGATCGAGAGAGTAGCAGACGATGTGGCACAGACACTCTTGTCTGTGCTCTTTGATATCTTCGCCGCATGATGAACAAAGTCGTCGCCTCGGCGGACGAGGCGGTTCGCGATGTCGCCGATGGTTCGACGCTCGTCGTCGGCGGCTTCGGCCTCTGCGGCATCCCCGAAAATCTGATCAACGCGCTCGTGAAACGCGGCGTGAAGGGTTTGACCTGCGTCTCCAACAATGCCGGCGTCGATGACTGGGGCCTCGGCCTGCTGCTTCAGACAAAACAGATCCGCAAGATGGTGTCGTCGTACGTCGGCGAGAACGGCGAGTTCGAACGGCAATATTTGGCGAAGGAGTTGGAAGTCGAATTCGTGCCGCAAGGCACGCTCGCCGAGCGGATGCGCGCCGGCGGCGCCGGCATCCCGGCATTTTTCACGCCCGCCGGCTACGGAACGATCGTGGCCGAGGGGAAGGAAACGCGCGAGTTCGACGGCCGGATGTACGTGATGGAGCGCGGCATCGTCGGCGATTTCTCACTCGTCGCCGCGCAGAAAGCCGACCGATTCGGCAATCTTCAGTACCGCAAGACCGCGCGGAACTTCAATCCGATGGCCGCGACCGCAGGGAAAATCTGCATCGCCGAAGTCGAGGAGCTCGTCGAGCCGGGAGACCTCGATCCCGACTGCATCCACACGCCGGGGATCTTCGTGCACCGCGTTGTCGTGGCGAAACGCGAGAAGAGAATCGAGCAAAGGACCGTGAGGAAGTGATGCTGACCCGCGACCAGATCGTCCGACGTGCAGCGCAGGAACTCCGCGATGGCTTCTACGTGAATCTCGGCATCGGGATGCCGACGTTAGTGGCCAACAACATCCCTCCCGGCATGGAAGTCATCCTTCAATCCGAAAACGGCATTCTCGGTCTGGGTCCGTTTCCCTCGGACGCCGACGTCGATCCCGATCTCATCAATGCCGGCAAGCAGACGGTCACCGTGCTGCCGGGCGCGTCGTTTTTCTCGAGCGCGGATTCGTTTGCGATGATCCGCGGCGGCAAGGTCGATCTTTCCATCCTCGGGGCGATGCAGGTTTCGGCGCAGGGCGACATCGCCAACTGGATGGTGCCGGGCGCGATGGTGAAGGGGATGGGCGGGGCGATGGATCTCGTGGCCAGCGCGAAGCGGTTGATCGTAACGATGGAGCACGTCACGAAAAAAGGCGGCAAGAAAATTCTGAACGCATGCGACCTGCCGCTCACCGGCGTGAAGTGTGTGGATCGGATCATCACCGACTACTGCGTGCTCGACGTCACCGAGAATGGGTTGAAGCTGATCGAGCTCGCGCCGGGAGTCAGCGTCGACGAGGTGCAGAGCATGACGGAGCCGAAGCTGATCGTCGCGGAGAATCTCAAGGAGATCAGCGTCTGATTCGCTGGCTCGGGATCGCAGCCGCCGTCGCCATTGCGGCCGGAGCGTTCGAGCCGTTTTACTTTCGCATCTTTGTCGCCGACCGCGCCGTGCTCGCCGCGCGCGAAGTTGCCCTGCCGTATCAGAAGCTTCCGGGATCGCGCGAGCTGATGCTGCAGGTTCGCGCGCTGACAAAGCCCGGCGACGTCATCGCCATCGCCGCGCCGTTTCCGAAATGGGATCAGGGTTACGCATATCTCTACACCCGCGCGCTCTACCCGTTGACGGGACGCGAGGTGCTGCCGCTGCTCGATGACCACGATCGTCCGCGCGCCGACAACCTCGCGCGCGCGAACGTCATCGCCGCGTACCGCTGCGAGCCGCGCGTTCCCGGATTCGCAATCGTCTGGCACGGACGCGACGGAATGCTCATGCGGAGAATCCGATGATCGCGGAGGCATGCTTCATCGCCCTCGCGCTCGCCGTCGGCCTCCCTCTCACTCTCCGCCTCTCCGCGCCTCCGCGTGAACCCGTCCCCCGGGTGGGGGAAGGCGTGCTCCTCGGCATCGCCATCTGCACCGCAACGCTGGCGATTCTTCCCTGGTCGCGGTGGATCGTGATTGCGACAATCCTTCTCATCGCCGCAATCGCATGGAAACGCGTCTTCACGCCGCGCCCACGCTACGACGCGCTGCTCATCCTCGCGCTCCTCCTCGGCTACGCCCTTTACGCCATGCTCGCGCCGCCGCCCGAATACGACTACCTCACCAACTGGGGTTTCAAGGCCAAGGCGTTTTTCGAAATCCGCGGGATCGACTGGCAGTTCCTCGGGCGCAGCATCGACCGCAACGTTCATCCCGACTATCCGCTGCTGCTCCCGCTGACGTACGACTTCATCGCCATCCTTCGCAACGGTTGGAACGACGCCCACCTCGGCATCGTGCACGTCGCCTTCGCCGCCGCGCTGCTGCTGGTGATCCATGAAACCGCCTGGGATGACACGCGCTCACGCATCGTCGCGCTCTTCATCGCCATCGCCCTCATCCCCTTCGCCGCGACGCCATGGATCGGATTGGCGGAAGGGCCGTTCATTGCCTACGCCACCGCGGCGTTGCTGCTGATCCGCCGCGGCGATCTCACCCTCGGGGCCATCCTCCTCGGCCTCGCGGCGTCGACGAAAAACGAAGGCCTGACCCTCATCGCCGCCGCCGCGATCGGACTTTTTTGCACGGGACGAAAGCGCGACGTCGTCCGGCTCTGGCCCGCGGTGCTGATCCCATTGCCGTGGCTGATCGCGCGATCGCTGCATCAACTGCCGACGGACATTGCCGCCGGCGGCGTGGTCGCGCGCGTCGTCGAGCACGCGCTCCATCCCGCTCCGTTGTTCGCCGCGCTTTCGTCCGTCTCGCTCGGCAAGCCGCTGTACTGGATCGCGCTGGCGATCGGAATCGCGATCGCGTCACGCACGCTCGTGACGCGCGAGCGCTTCATCCTCGTCGCGCTCTTCGTGCAGTTCGCCTGCTACCTCGGCGCGTACCTGGCCACGCCGTTTGACGTCGCGTGGCATGTGACGTGGTCGTGGGAACGTCTCGTCGCGCATCTCACGCCGGCGCTGACGTACGTTGTGCTGGTGCAACTCGTCGCAAGAATGTCTACGGCGCAGACACATCCGACTCGTTCGTGATGTCGAGTTTCTCGAACTGCGCGCCGAGCGCTTTTATCCCCAGCCAGACCTCGGTGAGCAGCACGGCCACGGCGGGCATTGTTGCCACAGCCACGAACGCCGGATTGCCGGCGAAGAATTTGAACGCCAGCCAGATCGACGGCAGGAAGACGATCGCTGCCGGGATCAGCGCAACCGCCAGCACGATCAGGTTGCCTGCCAGCGTGACGATGCGCTGCCCAATCATCACGAATCCGCGCGGCTCGTCTTTGCTGCGCATCGCCCACGCAGGAAAGAGAACCGGAATGGCGTTGCGGATCACGAGCTGCACGGCGCAGATAGGAATCGTGAGCAGCAAGACCGCGACGATGAACTGCGGCGTGGCGATGAACTTCGTCCATTTGTTGGCTTGGCCGAGGCCCATCATGATCGACGCCGAGGTGGCGAAGAGCATCTCCAGAATCGAGATCACGAGCAGGGGCGAAGCGATTTCAGCGGCGATGAGTCGCTCGCCGGAAATCGGATAACTCTTCAGCACTTCTAGCCGCGGCATGTCGAGGCGAAGATCGTTCGAGAAAACGTTCGGCCCCATGAGCGGAAAAAAGCAGGCCATGAAAATGAGCATGGAGCCGATCGCGGTGTAGGCCGTCGTTTCATGCGACCAAAGAGCGACGGCGAGCATGAATGCCAGCACCGCCGCGAAGACGACTACCCAGGCGATGGAGTTGCGCACCAGCGCGATCATGTTTTTCCAGACCACCGCGACCTCGATCGCTCCGGTCTCTTGAAGTTTGAATGGCGCCGGTGCCCGGCGGAACATGACGAACGTTCCCGCGCGCTGCCCCTGCACGCGCTGCTGACGATTGGCCTTTTTCTGCGACGCGGCGATCGATGCTTCTTCGAATGAGACATTCAGTCCCGCCGCGACGAAGAAGAAGCCGACGCCAAGCGCGAGCACGATCGGGACGGAGATCGCCAGCATCGCGAACGACGGCGGAATCGCCGCGGACGCGATCAGGCGCGGGATGAAGAGAATCGTTCGAATGAGCGGCTTGTGAAACGGCACGCTCAGCGCGTTCATGACCTGCGGCGCGTTCTTCAGCGTTCTGAAATCGATCGTGCTCAACTCGCGCTTCGCGATCCAGACGAGACCGGCCACGATCGCGGCGACGCCGGCAAGTCGCGCCAGGAAACCGACGTGCATGAGTCGCAGCCGCGCTCGTCCGAGCGAGACGAGTGTGAAGTAGACGCCGAGGACGGAAATCGCAGACCACACGCCGACGAACAGACCATTCCGCCACCAGCCGAGCACCGTCATGATCAGCGCGCTGAAAAGCGCCTGCGGCTGCGCGCGCACGATCTTGTAAAGCAGGATGTCGCGACGACGCAGCGGGGCAGGGAAGAGGAACGCGATCTCGGTCTCGGTGAATTCGAGTCCGCCCGAATCGGCCGGCAACGCCCACGCGGTGATCATCAGCAGCAGCAGGACGACGGCCGCGCAGTCGGCGACGACTGGACTGATCGACAGCGTTTTCAGGATCAGCACTTTGGGATTGCTGCTGTTGTTGTGCGCGGCCATCGAGCGCCGGAAAAGGAAAAACCAAAAGTACGCGGCGCCGGCGATGGCGCCGATGAGGTAGCGCGGCTCGCGCAGCATCCGCAGGCGTTGAAGGGTGCGGTTCTTCAGCGTGAGGAACGCAACCGTCAGAAAAGTTCCGATCACGCCTGCTTCGGCTCCTCGGCGGTGATCTTGAGGAAGGCGTCTTCGAGCGAGAGGTCGTTGCGTCCGCTGGTGATCTTCCACTTCAGATTGTCGATGGTGTCGTAGGCGATCCGCGTGCCGTGCTGGATGACGGCGATCGTGTCGCACAGCTCTTCGACGAGATGCAGCAGATGCGAGCTGAGGATGACCGAGGCGCCTGCCTGCGAGCGGCGAACGATCGACTCTTTCATCCGCCGGATGCCAAGCGGATCGAGTCCGGTCAGCGGCTCGTCGAAGATCAGGACGTCCGGCTCGTGGATGAATCCGCACGCGATCATGAGCTTTTGTTTCATCCCGCGCGACAGTTCACTCGGCAAAGCCTTGCGCTTGTCCGCCAGCTCGAATTCGTGGAGGAGCGGATCCATTTTTTCGCGCACGCCCGCGACCTGGTAGAGCCGCGCCACGAACTGCAGATGCTCTTCGACGGTGAGGTAATCGAACAGCCGCGGCTCATCCGGCATGAAGGCCAGATGCCGTTTCGCTTCGACAGCGTCATCGCGAAGATCGAAGCCGCAGATGCGGATGACGCCTTCCGTCGGTGGATGAATGCCCGCCAGCGCGCGCAGCGTCGTGGTCTTGCCGGCGCCGTTCGGCCCGACCAGCCCGAGCACCTCGCCGCGTTTGACAGCGAAAGAGAAATCCTTCACCGCCACAAAAGAATCGTAATTTTTCGTGAGGCCAGTGACCTCGATGCCGTAGTCCATGCGTGGTGATGATACGAGGTAACGAGGCAGGAGTTGCTTCATGGGGGGGTGTTTCGACAGCGCGTCCGATGAAGCAGTCCTCTATGATGGAAGTCAGGCATCCATGACCGACCTGCACGAACTCATTACGCCGGACGACAGCGGTAGCGATACGTTCGCGCGGTTCAAATACCAGGCGCACGTTACGTTCCCGTACTGTTTGGAGCTCGCGAAAGGGGAACCGGTTACCGACGTATACGCGGAACACATCGAGGACATCGCGGTGTGCGAGTCGGGATCGTGGCGGTTCTTGCAGGTCAAGTCGCGGAAAGCGGAACGCGGTCAGTGGACCTTCGGCGAGGTCATTCAATCGGGCGCGATCGCCAGTCTTTGGCGCGCATATAAAGCGGTCGCCGGCTCGGTGGAGGCGACGTATGAAGTCTGCCTCGAAGGAACTCTGCGCAAGGATGACGCACTTAAGACTCGCGTAAACGGAGCAGAGCTGGAGAAGGGGACGCTCGTGCGCTTGGCGCAGGTGTGCGGTGTTCCGGTCGACGAGATCAACGACTTTGCCCGCCGTCTGCGTGTGCGAGAGCTTCCGCCTCTCGATTCAATTGCAGCGCAGAACATCCGCCTCATGATCAAGCAGGCGCCTGGGATTACGGCGGGTGAGATCGAGCAAACGTACGAGAGAGCCGTTACCGCGATTGAAGCTGCGATGACGGCGGACCGCCTCGAAGGCGACTGGCCTGCCGCGCTCTTTCTCGCAAACGACGAGCGACTCCGAGCGCGCGTAGAGGTTAAACGCATCAGCCACGAGCGCGCGCGGGAACTGTTCTCGTTGATTCTTCGTCCTGCCACGTTGGTAGCCGCCGTTCAGCTGGCGCGTACGCCGCGCGTCGTCCTGCCGCCGATCAATTTGAAGGCATTCACGGGACGATCGGCGGAGTTGCAGCAGCTCGAAGCCCTTCTCCTCCGCACCGAGGGCGAGAAGGTAAGCAGCATTGCCGGACTCTCGGGCTCCGGCGGCATTGGTAAATCGGCGCTAGCGTGCCGGTTCGCGGAACTACATCAAAACCACTTCCCCGATGGCGTCATCGGACTGCGCGTCGACGGCCGTGAGCCGATCAGCATCGCGCGCGATTTTGCAGGGCGGGCCGGTGTCGAAATCGAACCAGACGACGAGCGCGATGCCTCGACGATCATGCAGGAGATCTTCCGCGATCGCCGTGCCCTGCTTATCTTCGACAACGCTGACGACGTCTCGATCCGCACGCTCCTGCCGGGCGGTAGTCGTTGCGCGGTAATCATCACCACGCGCGACCGCGGGCTGCCCGTCGCCCTCGGCGTGCCGGAGACCGCGCGCCTCGATCTGTCGCCGCTTCCGCCCGGTGAGGCATTGGCACTTCTCGAACAGCTTGTCGGTGCACGTGTCTCCGCGGACACCGGTGATGCTGGCGAGATCGGTAAGCTCGTCGGTTATCTTCCATTGGCGCTCCAAATCGCCGGCGCCACGTTGCAGATGCAGCCGTGGCGCTTATTGCGCGACTACGCCAACGCGCTCGCCGAAGAGCGCAAGCGGCTATCCCTGCTGACGTTTGGCGGCGACGCTTCGCTCGACGTTCGCGCGTCGTTCTCTCTAAGTCTTCGACTGCTCGACCCGACAGAGATCGAGTTCTTTGCCAGTCTCTACGTGTGCGCTCAGGACGGCTTTTCGCTGATGTCTGCGGCCGCCGCTAACGGCTGCGATGAGTCGATCGCTCAGGAGCGTCTGACGCAACTCTTTCGTTTTGTCGCTCGTCAACGTCGGGTCGGTCGACGCACGCTTCGTTGTACATCCGCTCATTCGTCTCTTCGGACGAGAACTTGCCGAAGATCATGGTGTATTGATGTCGGCCGAAACGCGGCACCGCGAGTTCTACGCGGCACTCGTAAAGACGAATACGAGAAACACCAGCGACGCGAGCGCATCGACCCTCCTCGGCCGGGAGATGGACGACATCGTCGCGGCGGCGGAATCGATGCGCCGTGGTGGTGTTCTCGACTATGAATTCGTTCTTTGCCTCGAACCATTCTTCCAGCGCCATGGCTATTGGGAAAAGGCTGCGACGATCTTCGCTGCATTTCTTCACTCCGCAGAGGAGGCGCAAGATTGGTACGCGGTTGTCCAGCTAGTCCTTCAGCAGGCGAAGTTCCTGAGCCTTCGCGGGAAACTACCCGAAGCATCACGTGTACTTAAGTCACTCGACTCCTACATCTCCCGCGTTGAGCCGGAAGCAAGCCGCAGGCGCGCTATGGCCATGTGGTTGAACACGCAAGGCGGCGTGTTTCAGCGGATGGGGCGATTCGATGATGCAGTGAGTGCTTTTGAGCAGAGCGCCAGCTTCGAGGAGGAACTGGAGAATCCTGGTGGAGTGGCAAAGATACTAAACAGCCTGGGTGGCGTACTTCAAAGAAAAGGCGCCTTCGACAAGGCTGCTCAGATGTTTCGTCAAAGCGCGACAATCGACCGAGAATTGGGCAACCAGCGAGGCGAAGCAATGACGCTGAACGGTCTCGGTGGCGTTTTGCAACGTCAAGGTGATTTCAACGGGGCCGTCGGCATCTTCCGGAGAAGCGGCGATCTATTGTCGGCAGTGGGCGATCTTCGCGGTCAGGCGATGGTGCTGACCAGCCTAGGAGGCGTTCTGCAACGACAGGGTGACTTCGCAGGCGCTTGTGACGTGTTTCGGAGAAGCGCTGCAATTGAGGCAGGGCTTGGCAACGATCGTGGTCAGGCCATCGTGCTGAATAGCCTGGGGGGAGTGTTGCAGCGGCAAGGGAAGTTCGACGAGGCCGTGGACGCATTCCGAAGGAGTTACGACGTCGAGGTGGCTTTAGAAAATGCGCGCGGCCAGGCGATGGTGCTGAATAGCTTGGGTGGAGTGTTGCAGCGGCAAGGGAAGTTCGACGAGGCCGTGGACGCATTGCGCAAGAGCCATGCGATCTCAAAGGACTTAGGCGACCAGCGCAGTGTGGCCATGGTACTGAATAGCTTGGGGGGAGTGTTGCAGCGGCAAGGGAAGTTCGTCGAGGCCGTGGAGGCATTCCGCAGGAGCCAGGTGATCTCAGAGGAGTTGGGCGACCAGCGCAGTGTGGCCATGGTGCTGAATAGCTTGGGTGGAGTGTGGCAGCGGCAAGGGAAGTTCGTCGAGGCCGTGGAGGCATTCCGCAGGAGCCAGGTGATCTCAGAGGAGTTGGGCGACCAGCGTAGTGTGGCCATGGTGCTGAATAGTTTGGGTGGAGTGTGGCAGCGTCAAGGGAGGTTCGCCGAGGCCGTCGACGCATTGCGTAGGAGTTATGACATCGAGGTGACCTTAGAAAACACGCGCGGCCAAGCGATGGTGCTGAATAGCTTAGGGGGAGCGTTGTAGCGGCAGGGGAAGCTCGATGAGGCGTTGGATGCATTCCGAAGCAGCTACGCAATCTCTAACGGATTACATGATGAACACATGGTGGCGATGGTGCTGAACAGCATGGGCGGAGTGTTGCAGCGGCTGAATAAGTTGGACGAAGCTGCTGATGCTCTTCGCAGGAGTTACGAGATCATGATCGAGCTTCGCGACGAACGCGGTCAGGCGATGACGTTGAACACTCTCGGCGGAGTGCTGCAGCGACAGGGGAAGCTCGGCGAAGCATTCGACACGTTCCGCGCCAGTATCGCCATCGGCGAGAAAATCGGAGACAGGCGACATCTGGCGATGGCGCACACGGCGTTCGGCCAGGCCTTGCTGAAAACCGATCGGCAAGCTGCTGTTTTGGAACTGCGAGAAGGCTTCGAACTCGACGCAGCGTTGAGAAACAAGAAGGGGATCGGCATGGTCGCGCCTGTTTTGATCGAGACACTCTTGAAACTCGGCCGGGTTGCCGAGGCGTCGGAAGTCTGCGAGCGGGCGCTGGCGATTGCTCCCGGAGATCGACGATTACTTCGCGGGAAATCGGATCTCGAACGCAAATAGCTCGCAGCGGGCATCTTTCATGAACGCCTCATCCGTATGCGCCGCCCAATGCCGTGGAAACCGATCGCCATCCTGACGTCGATCTCGACTGTCCTGCTGTCGCTGCTGCTCCTGCCGGCGTGCTGTTGCGTGAAAGGTCCGCTCGCGCCGATCGCGCCGGCGGCGGCGCCGGTGATCTCGCGGATGGGAGCGGGGGACATGCCGACGCCGACGGAAGCGGCGTCGAAGGCGCCGACGCAGGCGTTGATGCGCAACGTCTGGTTTCACATCGATCAGGATGCCTATCTCGACATCCATTCGATGCGCGGCGAGCTCCTTTCGAACACGCCCGGCGCGCCGCTGAACTTCGACAACAAACTCTCGTTCGTGATGAAGGTCGATACCGGCACCATCGGCTTGAACGGTCCCAGCCTCGACATCCTCATGAATCGCTACATCTTCGGCTATCCCAATCCGCCGCTGCGCAATCTGCACGCGGAGTTTGCCGGGAAGCAGCTCAAGCAGAGCGGCATCATGCACAAGGTCGTCGACATCCCGTTCACGATGTTCGCGGACGTGTCGGTGTCGAACGGTTTGATGCGCATCCATCCGACGAAGCTCGACATCTGCGGCATCAACGGTCTCGGGCTGCTGAAAGCGGTCGGGATGACGATGCAGAAGATGCTGAAGCTGCCGCAGGAGCGCGGGATTTCGGCCGAGGGGAATGACCTCTTGCTCGATCCAAACCGCGCGCTTCCGCCGCCGAAAGTGGAGTTGAAGCTCGTCGCGGTTCGTGTCGAAGGCAACGAGCTGGTGCAGGTTTTCGACTCTGGCCGCCATCTGCCGGAGCTCGTTCTGCCGCATCCCGAGGAGAAGAACACGATGTTCTATCGCGGCGGCACGCTGCGGATGGGGAAGCTGCTGATGATCGACGCGGACATGCAGGTGGCCGACAGCGATCCGAGCGATCCGTTCGACTTCGTCATCGATCGCTACAACGAGCAGCTCGTGGCGGGCTTCACGCGCAATCAGGAAAACTTCGGACTGCTCGTCTTCATGCGCGACTTCGACGACGTCGGCAAGCCGCCGCGGCCGGGCGAACGTTTAGCACCCTGAAATGAAAAGGACGGCCGATGGCCGTGCCACAAATGAGAAGGACGGCCTTGCGGGCCGTCCTTGTCGTGCACTGCTGTCTGTACGCTTATTGCGGGATGGTGACGTTCGCCGCCTGCAGGCCCTTGGGACCCTGCACGAGGTCGAACTCGACCTGGGAGCCTTCGGCCAGTGAACGGAAACCCTTCGACTGGATGGCCGAGAAGTGGACGAAGACATCCTCGCCGCCCTCGGTGGTGATGAAGCCGAAGCCCTTCGCATCGTTGAACCACTTGACTGTACCGGTGCTACGCATTCTTGAGACTCTCCTTTGATTTGTTGCCGATGTTTCGTGACGCTGTCTGAGACCCGCGGAGGCGACAATCGTCACTCAACGGCTCGCGTACAGACCAGTCACGCCAGGCTCGGACCAACATTGGAGTCCATAGACCTATTTCCACAAGCGTTACATTGTCGACCGCGCCGACCTTCGTTTGATGGCGAACGCGGCCATGATGCCGATTACGAGGATTCCGCCGCCGAGCTCGGCCGCGCGCGGCGTGAAGGATGTCCTCGCGGGCTCGAGCGTGACGGCGAGCGCGTCGTGCATTTCGTTCAGTGCCGCCAGATGGTCGGGAACCTCGGCCACAGACACGGCGTCTTTCATCGCTCGCAGCGTAGTGGTGATGACGAGATCGCGGCCGCGGACGACATGCTGCTCGTAGTGCAACGCTGGACTGTCGATGACGCTGTCGTCATCCTCGACCTGCGCATTGGCGCCGCCGCGGACGATCAGCGTTTCCGTGACGTTGCGCGGATAGTCGACCGTCAGCGGCATGGAGCGGACGAGCGTCTCCGGACGCGTCAGGTGCTGCTCGATCGCGCGCGGATAGTAGGTCCACGAGCCGTTCGTCCAAAGGTCGCGAATGGCGTAGCGCTCGCGCAGAACGATGACGTCGCGCAAGCGGTCGTCATCGATCGAGGGCGCGCCGAGCGCTTCGATGCGCGGGTGGTCCGCGGCGTAGCGGTTGAGATGCGTCTTGGCGACGTCGGCCAGCGACTGGCCGGAGAGCTCGGCGCGCATGTCGTCGGCATCGCGGCCGCTGTACGTCGACGTGACTTCGAGCATCATGCGCTGCTTGTCGCTGCTGATGATCTCGTCGACGTGGATGCTGCCGTGACTCTGCACGACGATCGGTGCGAGCGCCTTCGAGTCCGCGCGAACGACGAGCGCGCGCTCATCGCTCGGCGTGTCGATCGTGGCCAGCGTTCCGCCCTGATCGGCGAGCGTGCCGTCGATCCAGTACGTTTTGCCGCCGTCGACGACCTGCGTGATCACGTGGTCGAAGAGAAACGGCGAGGGGAGATAGTTGTCGAGATGGCTGCGCAGTTTCGTATTCACTAACGCCGGATACGCCTCGACGCCGAGTGCGCGCAGCAGCGCGGCCAGAAACAGCGCCTTGTCCTTGCAATCGCCGTAACGCTGATTCATCACCACCGCCGGCTGCCGCGGTTCGTGCGAGCCGCGTCCCATCTCGATGCCGAGGTAGCGGATGTCGTCCTGCACGAAACGGATGGCGGCGACGACCTGCGCGTCGCGAGTGCGATTCGTTTTAAGGATGTCGTCCGCGATGCCGGCAATCGTCGCGTGCGAGGCATCGTCGAGTTGGAAAAGCGCGTCCGCCCATTTCGCGACCTCGCTCCACGATCCGTACTCGGTCACTTGCACGACCTCGCCCGGTTCGTACCAATCGGGCGTGGCGTCCTCGGCATCCGTCGCGGCGACGTTGCGGCGTTCCCAGATCCAGGCGTCGCCCGCCATCTGCGCCGGCTTGCTGACGTGCAGCGGACGCCCCTTCGGCCAGACCAGACGATGGCGCATCAGCCGCGTCGGAACGCTGGTGCTGAAGTCGTACTCGTCGGCATAGCGCCCGCCGAGGAGCGGATTCGAGCCTTCCAGCGACCAGGAGTAGTCGATGACGTCGCCGGGCCGCACGTCCTTGAGAAACAGCAGCGCGGTCAGTTGGCCGTCGTAAATGCTCTCGTCCGCGTCCGACTCCTTCTCGATGATGCGCACCTCGTCGCGCGACAGTTCGTCGATCCGCTTGCCGCCGCGAATGACGACGACGTCATGCAGCACGAGCCGCTGGAATGAGGGATCGAAGTCGATGTTCAGCTCCGAGGCGTTCTGCACGCCGGCCGGGCTGACGACTTGGCGGACGCGCCGAAAATACTCGTCGACATTCGCGTCGGCCACGCGAACCTGGTGATCGTCGAGCAGCCCTTCGATCCCGGAGCGGACATTGCTGTTGGCCGCATGCGCGTCGACGGCAATGGTATCGATCCACGCCGGCGCACGGCGGACCTCGAACTGCCCCGCATCATCCGCGCGGACAGCCGCGTGCGCCGAGGCAGCGAAAAAAAGGATGGCAAGGATGGAACGCATGGGTGGTCGGGTGGCGGAACGCGATGCGGCGATTTGTTTACTCCGTCGCAGCGGAGCGGCTTCAGAGGATAGCGAGGGGTGAGAGCGAAGCGAACACCCCTCGAAAATCGGAGCGCCAGGATTTTGTGCCGCGTCAGCGGCACTCGAAAATGTCACACTCCATCGAGTGCCGCTGACGCGGCACACTTCATTATCGACTCTCGTTACGAGGGGTTGCTCGCGATGAAGCTGCTCGCACCCCTCGCTATCCTCTCAAAGCCGCTACGCGGCGAAGTTGCGCGCCTGATCCTGCAGGGCATAGTAGCGCTGGCGGCCCGCCGGCTGGACCGCCAGCGGCTCGCTGGCGCGTACCAAGGCCGCCGAGCCGGCGGCGGTACAGCCGTCGAGCCGACGGTGCTACTACTACGCCCGCCGCGACTTCGGCGCTGCCCAGGAACAGATCGGGCACTTCTCGAAATCGTGATTGCGCGCGGGACAGTATTCGCGGCCGAAGTAGATGATCTGCAGGTGGCGCTTCGCCCATTCGTGCCGAGGAAAGAGCTTCTTCAGATCGCGCTCCGTCTGTTCCACGTTCTTACCGGACGACAATCCCCATCGCCACGCCAGCCGGTGAATGTGCGTGTCGACGGCGAAGGCCGGCTCGCCGAAGGCCTGCGAGACCACCACGCTCGCGGTTTTGTGTCCGACTCCAGGCAGCTTCTCCAGCGCCTCGATGTCGTTCGGAACGCGTCCGCCATGTTCGTCGACGATCGTCTGCGCGAGCTTGCGGATGTTGCGCGCCTTTCCCGGCGCGAGGCCGCAGCTGCGGATGATCGACAGGATGTCGCTCTCGCTCATCGCCGCCAGTTTCTCCGGCGTCGGCGCGCGCGCGAAGAGCCCCGGCGTGACCTTGTTCACCTGCACGTCCGTCGTCTGCGCGGACAACACCACCGCCACGAGCAACGTGAACGGATTCTTGTGCTCGAGCGGGATCGGCGGCGCCGGGTAGAGGCGATCGAGGATCTCCCCGATGCGAAGGGCTTTGTCGCGCGCCTTCATGATCGCCGCGCGCGCAACGAGGTTTCGAACTCCGCGGCCGACACTGGCTTGCTGTGCAGGAATCCCTGAACCACTTCGCAGTTTTCGCGGCGGAGAAAGGCGAGCTGCGCTTCGGTCTCCACGCCTTCGGCGACGACGCGTAGATTCAGCGCGCGGGCCATGGAGATGACGGCGGTGATGATCGCGCCGTCGTTGGACGCGTCGGAGAGATCGCGCACGAAATTCTGGTCGATCTTCACTGTGTCGATCGGGAAGCGCTTCAGGTAACTCAGCGACGAGTACCCCGTGCCGAAATCGTCGATGGAGATGCGCACGCCCATCTGGCGCAGGCGCTTCATCACCGCCAGCGATACGTCGGCATTCTGCATGGCCGTCGATTCGGTGATCTCGATGTCGAGCAGCTCCGGCGGATAGTCGTTCTCCGTGAGGATGCGTTCGATCATCGCGGTCAGATCGCGCTGCTGGAACTGTCGCGCGGAAAGATTCACCGCCACCCGCAGCGGCCCGTGCTCGGCGTGCCACGACTTCATCTGCTTCACCGCCGTGCGCAGGACCCATTCGCCGATCGGCAGAATCAGTCCACTCTCTTCGGCGATGGGGATGAAGTCGTCGGGCGACATCAAGCCGCGCTCAGGATGATTCCAGCGAATGAGCGCCTCGGCGCCGACCACGCGGCCGGTGGGCAAGTTCGTCATCGGCTGGTAATGCACGACGAACTCCTCCCGCTCGAATGCGTGGTGCAGGCTGCGTTCGATGGCAAGGCGCTCCGACACCGTCTCCTGCGACGCCGTTGCCGCGAACTGGAAGTTGTTCCGTCCCGCTTCCTTGGCGCGATACATCGCTCCATCCGCGCGCCGGAGCAGCGTCTCCGCGTCGCTGCCGTCCTCGGGTGATCGCGCGATGCCGATGCTCGTGGTGACGTACAGCTCATGCCCTTCGATGAGCATCGGCTCCGAAATCGCGTCGAGCAGCTTCTGCGCGACGATGGCCGAGGCGCCGGGATCTTTGACGTCGGTCAGCAGGACCGTGAACTCGTCGCCGCCCATCCGCGCAACCGTGTCGTCGGCGCGGATCGAGAGCACGAGGCGCGTCCCCACTTCCTGCAGCAGCGCGTCGCCGACCGTGTGTCCGAGGGAGTCGTTGACGAGCTTGAATTGATCGAGGTCGAGGAACATCACCGCGGCCGCGGTGTGATGACGCTTCGCATGCGCGAGGGCGACGTCGATGCGGTCTCGGAAAAGCAGGCGATTCGGCAGTCCGGTCAGCGCGTCGTGATAGGCCTGATACTCCATCTGCTCCTGCGCCGTCTTGCGATCGGTGATGTCGACGATCGTTCCTTCGAGCACGCCGTTTTCGAGCAGAGTCGCGCTCTCGATGACCCAGACCGGCGTGCCGTCGCGCCGGCGCATGTGCACTTCGACGTTCGACAGCGATCCGTTTTCGCGCAGCTGCGCCATGAGCCGGTTGCGGTCTTCCTCGGAGTTGTAGAGCGAGTGCGCGTTGCCGTGTGCGAGGAGCTCGTCGCGGTCGCGATAGCCGAACATGCGCGCGATGGCGTCGTTGCCGTCGAGGATGCGTCCCTCGATCGTGCTGCGATACACGCCGGCCAGGTTGCGTTCGAACAGATGCCGGTAACGCTCTTCGCTTTCCCGCAATCGCTCCTCGGCGCGCCGGCGATCGGTGACGTCGACGGCGATGACGAGCCGCGAACGGCGGCCAGCGGAGAGGAACTCGAACGAGGTGATCTCGGCGTCGAAAACCTGTCCGTTCCGCTTGCGATGTTTGACTATGCGCGGCTCGTTGCGGTCGCGGCGGGAGTCGAGGAGGCCGCGCAGAACCGGAAGCTCTTCGACGGGGCGAATGTCTTTGATGGTCATCCGCAGGAACTCATCTTTGGCGAAGCCGTAGTGCTGCACGGCCGCTTCGTTCACGGCGATGAAGCCGAGCGTGTCGTAGTCGTAGACCCACATCGGCAGAGGGTTGCCTTCGAAGAGCGTGCGGTAGCGATGCTCACTCTCGCGCAAGGCCTGCTCGGCGCGGCGGCGTTCGGTGACGTCGGTCGCGGCGTAGACGATGCCGACCGGATTGCCGCTGTCATCGCGCACGAAGGACGACGTGGCCGCGACGTCGATGCGCGCGCCGGCGGCGGTGCGCCAGGCCATGTTCTGTTCGAGCACGCCGAGGCTGTGCAAAAGCTGACCGGTGGTGAGGTTCTCTTCCGGCGACACGATACTGCGAATGTGCTTGCCGAGGAGCGCGGAATCGGGATACCCGAGCATGTTCGACGCGGCGCGATTGGCCACGCGAATCTTGCCGTCGAGGTCGACGACGATCACACTCCCCTTCATCGTGGCCAGGATTTGCGCCGCCGCATATTCGGGCGTGAGCTCGACGAGGCTGTAGCGGCGGATGGCGTGCGCGGCGACGGCGATGAAGGCGAGGATGGCGATGAATCCGAGCGGTGGGACGTCGACGCCAAGGCTCGGCAGGAAATCGATCATCGCCAGCATGGCGATCGAGAAGCCGGCCACGAGCGAACGCGCGCGCTTCCGCTCCGCCCCTTCGCTCGTTCGCGCCGCGCGCCACAGCATGCGTATGGCGGTGGCAAACATCCCGGCGAAAATCACGACCCACGAGACGTTGTAGATCGATCCGATCGGGTAGTAGCCCCAGCTGAAATGCCGCACGCCGGTGACGAAGTACGGTGTGGCGATTTCGAGCAGCGAGATGGCGCTGCAGAACATCCAGCAGAAGGTGATGACGTTCTGCAGCGCGCGGCGGCGGCTGACGTACGTCGCCGCGAAGTGAAACGTCGCCGCCGGCAGGATGCTGGAGAACGCGGCTGCCACGCGCGCGAAGGCGGTGGCGTGTGCGGCGCTGGCCGCGCCGTACATCAGCGCGAAAAACGTCAGCCATCCGCTCGCGCCGACGGTGATGACGAAGAAGAGAAAGGTGATGAAGCGCGCCCGCGCCCGCAACAGGACGCTTGCGCCGAGCACGAGGATCGCCGCGGCCGTGAAAAGCGTCGCCAACGCCAGCGAGCCGGTCGGCGATCCGGGAAAAAGCAGAAGAGTCACGGCAAGACGATCGATGCGGGCAGTTTAACCGAGGGGAGAAGTTAGTGGATTAGTAGATTCGTGGATCAGTCGATCAGTGGGGCAGTCGACACCTCGCGAACCGAAAGCGCACCTCTGATCTACTAATCCACTAATCGGATTCTCAGCACCCCGAGCCGCCGCCGTTGTAGACGATCGTCCATTTGCCGTTACGGCCGCGCTTCAGGATCTGGTACTCGTTCCCTTCGTATCCGTTTGTGGACGTGATGACCTCATCGACGCCGTCTTCGTCGAGATCGAGCGTGTCGACGACGTGCATGTCCTCAGTGTTGTTTTCGCTCATGCCGTCGGCCCAATGGAAGTACCAGACGTAGTCGGTGTGGTAATTGCCGGCACCGTCGCCGATCGCGATCAGAAACAGCCGATGCAGTTCATGGGCTGGCAGAATTTTGTCGAGGTCTGTGGTCGAGCCGATCTCGAACGCCCCGATGAGGTCGCGCGTTCCGTCGTGATTGAGATCGATGGAGAGAAGGTCCGTGCCTTCCGTCTTGTCCAGGATGGCGGCGCGAACGCCCCTGTCGCGGAAGCCGCGGCGCGCCAGCACGGTGAGCGCCGCCTTCTCCTCGTCCGTCGCTTCGAGACGGTCCGCCGTTCGCGGCGGCACGTGCATCGATCCGACGGCCAGCGCCGGCCAGTAGTCCGGAAGCGGAGGCGTAATCTTGACGGTCGCGGCGAGCGACACGCAGCCGAGGCTCGTCGGTTTGTCGACCGTGGCTGTGCCGGCCTCGAAGCCGCCGGTGAGCACGCGGTACGTCCGGCCGTGGCGGTAGTAGCGCTCGGCGAAGACGTCGTCCGTCATGTCGTCGTTCCAACGCGCATCGACGAAATGCAGACGCCAGCAACCGGCGCACGGGCCCGGGGTCTTCGTCACCATCGCCACCGGCTCGATGGCCAGTTCCTCGCCGCGATTGATCACCGCAAAGAGAACCTGCGGCTGTGGCCTTGCGATCGCAGCGGCGGCCAACAGCGCGGCGACGAGGCGGAGCATTTACTTGACCCGCGTCAACCCTCGCGGCCCGACCCGCACCAGCGCGTTCTCGCGGTCGATGCCGTGGCGTTTGTCGAGGACGGACTGGCGGATGAGGCGCATCATCGAGTCGAATTGATCCTCGACGCGGTCGATCGCTTCGCGCGCGTCTTCGATGGCGCGCTGCATGTTCAGGATCACTTCGACGCCGGCGAGGTTCACGCCGAGGTCGCGGGTGAGCGCGAGGATCATCTCCAGCTTGCGGATTTCGTCTTCGCCGTAGAGCCGCGTGTTGCCCTGCGTGCGGGCCGGCTTGATGAGCCCTTCGCGCTCGTAGAGGCGCAGCGTTTGCGGATGGATGTTGTACCGCTCGGCGATCGTCGAGATCATCACGTAGCCATCGGATCTGCGGCGGGACATTTGTTTTGGTTCCTGCTGAAAAAAAGAGGGCGGCTCGCGCCGCCCTCGATTCATCGCTTACTTGTGTTCGTCGACTACTTCCGCGTCGATGACGTCATCAGCCTTGCCGTTGCCGTCGCCGCCGGTTGACGCGTTCGCGTCGCCTGCTGCTCCAGCTCCTGCTCCGCCGCCTGCGGCGTTCGCGCCGGCGTTCTGGTACATCACTTCCGCCAGCTTGTGCGACGCGGCGGTCAGCGCCTCGGTGGCCTTCTTGATGTTGTCCGCGCCGTCCTGTTCCATTGCTTTGCGCGCGTCCGAAATCGCGGTCTCGAGGTTGCTGACGTCCGAGCCCGAGATCTTGTCGCGGTTCTCGTTCAGCATCTTCTCGACCTGGTAGACGAGCGAGTCGAGCTGGTTCTTCGCCTCGATCTCTTCACGCCGCTGCTTGTCTTCGGCGGCGTGCGACTCGGCGTCGCGCACCAGCTTCTCGACTTCGTCTTTCGAAAGGCCCGAAGTGCTGGTGATGGTGATCTTCTGCTCCTTGCCGGTGCCGAGGTCTTTCGCCGACACGTTCATGATGCCGTTCGCGTCGATGTCGAACGTCACCTCGATCTGCGGCATGCCGCGCGGGGCAGGCGGAAGCCCGATCAGGTGGAAGACCCCGAGGAGCTTGTTGTCGCGCGCGAAATCGCGCTCGCCCTGCAGGACCTTGATCTCGACCGAAGTCTGATTATCCGCGGCCGTCGAAAACGTCTCCGACTTCCGCGTGGGAATGGTCGTGTTGCGCTCGATCAGCTTCGTCATCACGCCGCCCAGAGTCTCGATGCCGAGAGAGAGGGGAGTGACGTCGAGGAGCAGAACGTCTTTGACTTCGCCGCCGAGAACGCCGCCCTGAACGGCCGCGCCGACTGCCACGACTTCGTCCGGGTTCACGCCCTTGTGCGGTTCCTTGCCGAAGAAATCCTGGACCATCTTCTGGACCATGGGGATGCGCGTGGAGCCGCCGACGAGGACGACTTCATCGATCTTCTTCGGATCGACGCCGGCGTCGGTCAGGGCCTGCTTCAGCGGTCCCATCGTCTTCTGCACGATGTCGCCGATGAGCTGCTCGAACTTGGCGCGGGTGAGCGCCATGTTCAGATGCTTCGGACCCGACTGGTCGGCGGTGATGAACGGCAGGTTGATGTCGGTCGATGCCGTCGACGACAGCTCGATCTTCGCCTTCTCGGCCGCTTCCTTCAGGCGCTGCAGAGCCATCTTGTCCTTCGACAGATCGATGCCCTGGTCCTTGCGGTACTCCTCGATGATCCAGTCGATGAGGCGCTGGTCGATGTTGTCGCCGCCGAGGTGCGTGTCGCCGTTGGTCGACTTCACTTCCACCACGCCGTCGCCGACTTCGAGGACGGAGATGTCGAAGGTGCCGCCGCCGAAGTCATACACGGCGATGGTTTCGTTCGATTTCTTGTCGAGACCGTACGCGAGCGCGGCCGCGGTCGGCTCGTTGACGAGGCGCTCGACCTTGAGGCCGGCGATCTCGCCCGCGTCCTTCGTCGCCTGGCGCTGCGAGTCATTGAAGTAGGCCGGCACGGTGATGACCGCGCGGTCGACTTTTTCGCCGAGGTAATCTTCGGCGGCCTGCTTCAGCTTCTGCAGGATCATCGCGGAGAGTTCGGGCGGCGAGTAGAGCTTGCCCTCCACTTCCACGCGCACGTCGCCGTTGGACGCGCGGGTCACCTTGTAGGGGACCATCTTCATCTCTTCGTTGACTTCCTCGAACTTGCGGCCCATGAAGCGCTTGATCGAGAAGATGGTGTTCTCGGGATTGGTGACGGCCTGGCGTTTGGCGACCTGGCCGACGAGGCGCTCGCCGTTGCGGGCGAAACCGACTACCGAGGGGGTGATGCGGCTTCCTTCGGCGTTGACGATCACTTTGGGCTCATTGCCTTCCATGACCGCCACGACGGAGTTGGTCGTGCCGAGGTCGATGCCGATAATTTTAGACATAAGTTTTTCTCCTACTGACGTTTACCGCGACTTTAGTGCGATGTCATCAGATTTGCATGGCATCGAAACCTGAGCGTACCAGTGTGATATTCCGCATTGCAAGGGGTCTCGCACTGTTCTCCACCGCCCTACACGCAATGAGCGTTCCTCACTCAGCGTTATCATCGCCCGTCAACGGAGGATTCTGAATGCTTCCCAATTCTTCTCAGCAGCAACCGGCCTGGATTTCGGCGAGCACAGCCGAGACTGGGCTGCGTACGCGGGCCTTCGTCCGCTCGGTCTACGGGTGGATGTTCGGCGGATTGCTCACCACCGCTTTCGCCGCGCTCTGGGTGGTGATGTCGCCCGCGATGCAGAACATCGTCCTCGGCACGCCGTTCGTCCGCATCGGCTTGATCGTCGCGGAGCTCGGCATCGTTTTCTGGCTGTCGTTCCGCATCCGCGTCATGGCTCCCAGCACGGCCGCCGCGGCCTTTCTCGTCTACTCGCTGCTCAACGGTCTGACCTTGAGCGTGATTTTCTGGGCGTAC
>Ga0157369_10001251_pt1 | contig 31617 bp, 34 predicted proteins | sample C25metaG_FD_113461 | JGI IMG/M metagenome (GOLD analysis project Ga0157369, IMG submission 113461) | Corn rhizosphere microbial communities from Kellogg Biological Station, Michigan, USA - C2-5 metaG | ecosystem: Host-associated > Plants > Roots > Rhizosphere > Soil | place: USA: Michigan... | reverse complement strand
TTGCCGCCACCAACTGGAAACGCGCGGGAAAGCGTACGCGATCCTTGGCTCGGGCAATCACGATATGCCCGGATTCCAGCGGCTCGCGCAGCACCTCCAGTACCTTGCGATCGAACTCCGGCATTTTCCTTAATGCCCGTCTAATCGTTCATTTGATCCCATTGCGTTATTGCCTAGGTTTTCCTTTGCATCAGCAGTCTTTTCTTTTTCTTCAAATGAGAAGGCTCAACCTGGACAGGGAATGCGCCTGATCGAATCCTAGTTTTTACTCACATTTCTGGCGTCGCCCGTTACACTGCCCTTATGAGGTAAGCATCACTCAACCTCGGCTATCGCTTGGTAGTTGCCAGCATTCGAAGGACTTTGTTAGATGCCAATCACTCCAGAAGCCCTGTATATCCAGCTCGGGCAATTCATCACCGAAATGCCAGACCTTCGAAACCATGGTTGGAACAACCCGGAGGGACAGCGGTGGTTAGGACGGGCCACGGTTTTGGTGGAAGCGGCTGGTGACTTGGTCGATGCGTTAAACTTCAAAACGACAGCTCAAAACTTATCCAGCAACCCTTACATCCCAGGACATGACGCTGCTGTACAGCGGATGACGGCCATTCTGTATCGAGCGCTTGCTCGGGCTGAAATGGGAGCTCCCGCTGCATTGAGAAATAGCTTCATACCCACTGGAGAACCTTATACGGCGCTGAGCGCTGTTGGCCGCGCTCTTGGAGACGCAAGCCAGTCCATTTTTATCATCGACCCTTATGCCGACGCCAATCTCTTGGATGAGTACGTACTTCAGGCACGAGAGGGAGTATCGATACGAATACTCGCAGATACCCAAGGTGTGAAGCCGGGGCTACTGCCAGCGATGCAGCGATGGATTGCACAGTTTTCAGCTGCACGGCCCCTTGAAGTCCGCCTTGCACCGGCTCGTACTTTACATGATCGATTGATTATTTTAGATAACGCGACCGCGTGGAGCATTGGACAATCGTTCAATGCCCTTGCTGCCAGATCCCCTACTGCGATTGTCAGGTTTGATCAGGAAACAGCGGCAATGAAGGTTGCCGCTTACGATCAGCTATGGGCTACCTCTCCAGCACTCACATAGGTCAGCGGGCGGATCGGGCGACGACACCCGCTCATTCAGGCCTTGGCCGGTGGGGTCGTAAGCGCTGCTTAGTGATCCCGAATTGGCTCATTGAACAGAAAAAAAAGGCTTAAGGTGCCAGATTGGGATCATTACGTGTACTGGTCATCGAAGGCCAGCGAACTGCGTCAGCCCCCATTCACTTACGTTCGAAGTCGTGGTAGATCCGGAGCACATTCGGCAGCGGAGATGCTAGCCAACGTTCCAAGGCAGATCCAAGTGAGACTCCAGCGGCATGGCGCGGGCCGTCATTCCTTCAACATCTTGAAGATCAACCGCGCCCTCCTGAATGTGAAGCTTGGCATCAGCCACATAACGATCCAGTAGGGGAGCTCGCGCCAACAATACTCGAACCCGTGCCTTAAGACGCTGCCCCTCAGGATGTCCACAAGCAATCAACCTGCCTATACGCCCCATTACCCTACGTACTTCCTTTTCATCTTCAGCGGACAACTGACCTGAATTACCTTCGAAGCGATCCTCAAGCTGTTTCACGGCAGCACGGATAGCCAGCCGGGCTCTTTTTGGAAGCGCCGGTATCGACCCGTTCACCACCAATCCAGTTACAGTGACGGAGTCGACTTTATCCCCGGTGATTAATGCTTGTCCGCGCTTACGAACATGCAGCTTGCTCCGCTTCTGCAGGCAGCCTTTTTGTCCAAGCATCCAAGTGACCGCAGCAATAATTTGAGTGGTAGTAGTAGGAGAAATACGAGTTTTACTCGACACAGTGATGTCATCTGCGAACCTTGAGTATGCCATCCCCTGAGCAGCGAAACGTTTGACCAAAGCCGGCTCAATGTCCCAGAAAACAAGGTTGGCTAGGTAGCTACTGGTGCTCGCGCCTTGTGGTACTTGTCCATCCCGTGTAACAAGGCTGGCCAGTAGCGTGGCTACGTCCGGAGAGAACTGAAAAAGACCTACAAAGACACGATGAATGTGCTCTGTGGTGATCGAGGGGAAAAAATCTGCGATGTCTTGAAGGACGACCGTTTTGGCACCTATATGAACCCGAGCGTTCGAGTAAATACTGCGAGGTAGCTTGGCGTCTTTGATGCCACCATGCAGGTATGCGGGGTAAATCACCTTGCAGAGCATTCGATCCACGATCTTGCGCTGAATGGTCTTCAGCGGTTCATAGGCATCGTAGGTATGCCGTGGCGTTACACCGTCTTTTTTTGTTTGAGGAACGTAGCGATAAAGGCGGGAGCTACGCTGGGCGAGTGCTAGTAGTCGCTCTGCCGGTTCTCCAAGAGCACGTGCTAAGGCTTTGACACTATGTATGGGGCTGTGCGGGTAGAACGGAGCATCCATGTCCAAGCTTCCGACGATTGGCCGGCCCCGAGGAGCCGACCCTTCTGAATTCGAATGATGTGGTTTGTTGCGTCATAGGATGTTCTCAACGAATGGAATCACCACTGCCTCGACAAAATCCCAACCCTCAACAGCCTTCTCCCATAGCCAGATACATAAGCGAATACGTGCGATCCACTTCAGCAGGGTTACTGCCCTAGCCTTTATCCACGCAATCCGACCCGTCGGTTTCTGGGGTGGCGCTGCTTCGATGACGCGAGCATCTTCATTGTTGTGCATAGCCTGACTCGCCTTCCGGCGCGCCAGATTCTTTAAATTAAGCATGACTAATGTTCCCAACGACAGGCGAAATTGCCCCGCCGCCAAGCATTCCGGGCCGAAAGGAACGCTGAAGATGCCACTACAAACCACAGTTCTGCTTATCAAGTCCCTTGATAAGCCGTCCGCCGCATTACCGACACATCACTTTTCACCTCAACGCATCAAGCGATCAGAGACAAACCCGTGGATCACCTTTGGGATTGCCCTAGGCGCTAAGCACTGAGGAGCGATGGGCAGCACCAACCTGCGCGGCGAAGAAAGCCAAGGAGAACACCTAGGCCGACCAGTTTCCTGATCAAAAACCGCAAGCCCGAATATTGAGTCATGTTTAAAGAGCACCTGGGTGGTAGCGCCCAGCAGGTACAGTTTTTAGCAGAGTAATCGAATCAGCCACAACTGATATTTGTCGCAAAAATTGTTTTTCCATGCTGGTCGGTTTCTTGACTGCTCAAAACGTCAAATTTCAATTGGTTCGTGCTCAATTCTATGGGTATGAACGCGTTGAGACAGAGCTGTTAGAGGCTTGTAGAGCCTGTATTCAGTGGCCTATGATAGTTGCTAGGCGGTGATGGTCGCCTGGCGCCTGTTTCGCGAAGCAATAGCCCATCATAGCAATCCCCCTCGTTTTACATCGGCATGTCCCTAACCAGACGCTGCCCGGTGAACAGGCAATCGGTAACCAAAGCGTCGATGGTTTTGGAGACGTTCCTATGCCTGATTTTTCCCCTCTCGGCATCATCAAATCGCAAGCCAAGCAGTATGGTCGCCAACACGACATGAAGCTTTCTGCTGCCCAAGAAGCGCTTGCGCGTCAGGCAGGGTTCGAGGAGTACCACGAGCTCGTTGTCGTCGCCCAGCGAAACCTCACGGATCCTCGGCTGATGCGCGCCGCCTTTGGCGTGAGGGACTTCGAGGAAGCGATCCACGAGGACGATGTGCTCTCCGAGCTGGATCAAGAGCTGGAGCACCTGCTTTCCGGGGCCATGGCCGAAACCAATGCCAGTGAGTTCACCATTGGTGAAAGCGAGGTCGAGTCTACGGCGTATGACCATGCGACCGGCGTACTCAGGTTGGGCATGTCGATCACCTACGAAGGCCAACAGGATCCTGACCGGGTCTACTACGGTAGGGCTTTCTTCCTCCAGGCGGAGGTTGATCTGATTCGGCGGGATGGAAAATGGTCGCTCGGTGAAGACGGTGTTTCCATCATCAGTAGCGAAACGGATGCAGACCGTGATCGCAGGACTGAATGGGAGTACATGACGCACCAACAGGCCGCTGAAGGCGAGGAGCACCGTCCCAGCATTAGCATGGCGCAAGCGATGGCCAGTGGGCTTGAGATATCCCTAGAGGATGCGGAGCTTCTGGCATACTCGGAAGTTAAAGCGCACACCTCGAATGACGGGATGATCCACAGCTATTGGGTGGACGTTGAGCCGTATGCCAAGGGAGCTCTGCGAGCAGATCTGTTGGCCCGGTTCGGCACCTTGGAGTTTGAGGTGGACGTCAATCCCCTCGACGACTTCCATCCTGACAGGTGAGTGAACTGGGGGTGGCTGGCTGCGGATGCTCGCCACCTTCAGCTCCGTCCATACCTCGTCATGGGAGGCTTCAGCATGCAGGTGATCAGCGCAATGCAGGAAAGGCGGCATTTCCGGAGGATCATCAAGCTTCAGCAGGAGGTCACTCGTTTGTGATCACCAAGAAGGCAAGCCGGCCTGCAAGCTTGTGCCGCCTGAAGCCCCGTGACGCCTGCGCGGTTGGGGCACCACTCAGTACACACGTGCCATACGTAGCTGGGCTGCCGAGAACCACGATCCATTAGATGCAGGTCAACCGGATGCGAATCCAACGCCCATAATGTCGGCACCTCAACTAAAATCCGCCCTCAAGGAGTGCTAATGACCATCAGTTCCCTCGCCGAGCGATTGCGTGAGGCTCAGCATGTTGTTGTCTTCACAGGCGCTGGTGCATCAGCGGAGAGCGGCATCCCGACTTTCAGAGACGCATTGACGGGACTGTGGGAGCGCTTCGATCCTGGGCAGCTCGCCACCAGCGAAGCATTCCGAGCCGACCCATCAATGTGTTGGGGATGGTACGAATGGCGTCGGCACAAGGTTCTCCGGGCGCAGCCCAATGAAGCGCATTTCGCTATCGCTGAGCTTGCCAGCCAAGTGCATAAACTGACTGTCGTCACGCAAAATGTTGATGACCTTCATGAGCGAGCCGGCAGCCAAAATGTGATTCATCTACATGGCAGCCTGCATTCACCCCGCTGCATCGATTGTGGACAGGCGCATACCTTATCCCTCGCGTCCGACGCCTTGCCGGGAGATGGAAGTCGGATTGAGCCCCCGCGATGCAGTGCGTGTAGCGGGTATGTGAGGCCTGGCGTTGTATGGTTTGGCGAGATGCTGCCCGAGGGCGCATGGAGCGTAGGGCTCGCCGCTGCCGAGGAGTGTGATGTGTTTCTGTCGATTGGTACGTCCGGGATCGTTTACCCGGCTGCTGAGCTTCCGCTACGTGCTTTGGGGCGTGGGGCGACTGTAGTTCACATTAATCCTGCGCAATTTAAGGTGAGTAGTCAGGAGCATTTTCTTCAGGGCCCGGCCTCGGTGATGATGCAGAGCCTGCTTCGCGAAGCCTTTGGCGACCATCCTGTCTCGCAGTAGATGGCAATTCACATCAATGCTGCTTGGGGCTCGCTCCCTGGCGGGGTACGGCTGTCGTGAACCAGACCCCTGCTGCGCCGGGTTTGGCCCTTTGGGCGTCCATCCTTAAGCCTTCGGCCCACAGGGCCTGCGCGCTCCGCTTGCACTCAATGCTTATTTACTATCAAGCATGAAGCTACTGCGCGCCCCTCTGAAAGAGCTAGTGCCGACCTGTTGCATCTGGTCTACGTCGACAGCAAACGTTCATTTGTAGTTTTTGGCGAGCGGCTGGGATGGATAAAAGCCATCACCCAGCACCCGATGGGAACCATGCAGTGCTCATATACACTAGCGCGAAGCAAAAAAGCTTGGTAGCGTAATGCAACTAATAAATAGCAAGGAGAAAATTCAATATGGACATTCAAGACCAGGTAATAAACATAGAGCTTTTTTCCCCTAGAGGCATAACCTCTGATTACCTAGCAGAGGTCGAAGAAAGCGTTAAGGAAATAGATTCTCAACGACCATTGAAACCTCACATCATTGAAAAGCTTCAATCAGAAATACTCTATGACCGAGTCCATGCATCAGCAGTGATTGAGGGAAACAAGCTTTCTCGAAGAGAAACTATTGTTGTTTTAAGTTCTGGCATTGTTGAGGCTGGATCGAGAAAAGATCAGCAAGAAGTTATCAATTTGGCTGATGCATGCATGTATCTGCAAGAATGCCTGGACAACAAGTCACCGCTATCAGTACAGCTAATAAAAGAAATCCATCAAAAGATACTTACCGATATAGATCCAGATAACGCGGGGCGCTTCAGGGGCGTCGACGTTGCTATCTCAGGTGCTAAAGCATCCCCACCTTCACATCTAGATGTACCTGGCTTGATCGAATCAATTGTTAGTCTAGAGAATTGTGCTGAGGTTCATCCGATACAAATTGCAGCTTGGATTCACTGGGCTTTCGCCAGGATCCACCCCTTCGTAGATGGCAATGGACGCGTCGCCAGGTTAGTACAAGACTATGTACTATTAAAAAACAACTACGTACCTGCTTCTGTACAGCCAGAGGACAGAGAGAAAAACTATTATGAAGCGCTTGAAAACGCTGACCTTGGCGATGGCGAGGATTTTCTTGAAATAGTCGCCAAAAATGTACTAAGAACTTCAGAGCGATACTTATCGATAATCAGGGACGAACAATCCAAGTCAAGCTGGATTAAGGGAATCGCCAAAGCCGCCTCGGAAAAAGTCAAACAAACAGAGCACCGAAAATTTCTAACAACTCAAAAGACTTATGACTCCTTAAAACATGAGTTCGAGAGCATATGTACAGAGCTGAACTCTCAGCTTACCGATATGAGAGTTAACTTCAAAGACTACGGAAGCTTAGACTTTGAAAAGTACCTAGACTTGAAATCCAAAGGAAGAGCTTTAAGGACTTGGTTGTTTGGTCTTAATTTTAAGTATGGCGAAATTGATCAGCGGTTCATTTTCTGGTTCGCATCACACTATCGGTCGGCACAAGATATCCGAGATTTCGGTCAAAACGCAATCACCATACTGTTGTCGATGCAGGATGGTGCCGGCGGGTATAAAAAACTGGATGATTTTGAGTCTGAAGACCGTATAACCCTTAGAGAGCTTTTGGTCGTAGACCGCAGTTTTTACCGCAAAAGGTACAATCCCGTTAAACGGAATTTGGAATGGGACGAAGAAATCTCTCCAACTGATATAGCTCAAAATTTCATCCAAGAAGTTCTGTCAAAGGTGGGGCTGATATAACCAACTGAATCCTTGTCGCCTATCAGCGTTGCGAGCAGCTGCTACTGATCGAGAAGTCGCTCGGGACGGAACTGCGCCTGCCTTATGGGCTACACGCCCGCAAGCATTACTGTATCCCTGTCCATGTCGATGAAAGCTGGTCTACGGTGCTAGCAATGTTACCCATGCGTCACTAAACGGGATCGCCCCGAAGCTGCTAGACAGAGATGCCCAGTTTTAGCTGAAGCAGTTCGATCACAATCTCTCGCTGTATGAGTGGGTCAAGGATCCTGTTGATCCCAAAAAGAAGCAGCCCTATTTCATCACATTGAAAGAGCAGATACCCATGTTCTTCGCCGGCCTCGCGGAAGTGCACCAGGGCCTAGAGCCGGATGACCGCGACGGATTCGTCATCATCACGGCAGCAAGCGATCAGGGCATGGTTGATATCCATGATCGCAAGCCGTTAGTGCTTGCGCCCAAGCATGCTAGGGAGTGGGTAGACCCAGAGACGTCACCCGAGCGTGCGGCTGAGATCGCCGTTGAGCACTGCCGGCCAACTGAGGATTTTCACTGGTACAAGGTGGGCAAGGACGTCGGCAATGTGCGCAATCAAGGGCCGGATTTGGTTGAGCCTAGCGAAGCGCCCATTGATGACATTGGAGGCGAGTAGGGGCGGGCGCACCCGATTTGTAATCATTAGCTCAGGTTTGCGTCTACATCGATCTTACGGAGACGACCTCTACGTATTTGTACTTCTTCCTGGCAGCTTTCACAGCTTCTTGCTCAGCAAGCAGCGAGCTCAACGTGTCAGCCTCATGAATCAACTCGTACGTTTCCCCCTCGAATTCGTTTCCGACCCGTAGCGTGACCTTGAGTCTTGGCGTGAATGCTTTAGCCGCTTTCTTCTTGGCCACGGTAGCTTCTACCGGCCTCGTAAACACGACCTCTGGTACAGGCTCTTGAACTGGAGCGGCAGCCACCTGACTTTCAGGCTCAGCCGAACCAAACAATGCACGACGCATTTCTTCTTCAGTTAAATCAGCAGTCATAAAACATCTCAATGGAGCAGGAATTGGCTCAATGGATTCTAGTAGGATAGCTACGCCACGGTGTCCTATGAAGCATGACCAGACTTTAAATGCCTAGGTCGATTTCGAGACAGGAGCCTCTCCATGCTCGCGATAGCAGCTCCTTCGGCAGTCGCGTAATGAGCCCGTCCGCGAGATCACTGGCGTGACGAGCTTACAGCGTTACGATGCCTGGTTCTGAGGTTCGGCCCGGCATAAAGGCTTCAACTCGCTCTTGGGCAATTTTCAGTATATTCAGGACATCCTGGCTCACCTGTCTGGTGGTCAGGTGCTCCACCACGGGCCTGGGCGGAAGAGCGAAATGACTCCACATGTCTACTACCACCTGGAGCAGTTCGTCCGAGCCAAAATGTTCGAGGGCTATCTCCCACAGCTGACCTTCATGCGCCATAGTTAGACGGGCCCTAGTCATTACGGAGTATCGACAGCATGAGGCTCTTTCTTGATTGCGAATTTACCCAGCTCTCATCTGCAGCGAAGCTGATATCGCTGGCACTTGTGGCTGAGGATGGGCGCGAATTCTACGTTGAATTGCAGGGCACGTGGCAGGCTGGTGACTGCAGTGACTTCGTAAAAAAAATCGTGCTTCCGCAGTTATGGGGTGGTAACTACTCGCTGCCGACCTTGGAGGCGAGGAGCGCAATACTGGGGTTTCTGACGTCTTTCAACAACGAGGTCGAAATCGTCACGGACGCCCCGCAATTCGACTGGGAGCTTTTTTGCGACTTGGTCTATGAGCCTGGACGCTGGCCTAGAAATGTTCGGAATTTCCCTACCGACGCGACGAAGCTAGCTTCTACCCACGAAGGAAAGGAGCTGCCTCATCACGCTTTGCTCGATGCCAGGATTATCGCAGGCATGTTTGCGTCCGTGTGCCGAGGGAACGGGTTATCCTGATCAGATGCGCGGATCGACATCTGGACTGAGCTAATGGGTGGGGCGACGTATGAAATGGAAGGCACGCACAACGGAGCAGGTTGGGGAGCTCATCTGCGGGGACAACACTGAGGGGTATTTCCAGTACCTCACCGGCCCAAACCTGACTCGCTTTTTCAGGGATGCAGATACCGAGTTTGTCCATGATGGCTCAACGCGCCGATTCTGGGTCGCAGATGTTCTCCAGAAAATCCTGGATCTCCCAAGTTCGAACCCGCTGATGCCGCCTGACGCTATGCTCGGTGTGATCCGCCTTCTCATGGACAGTGAGGACGCCTTTAACGAAAAACCACCACGCTTGAATGCACTTAAGGCGCTGAACGCAGCTATCAAACGAGAAGGCTTCGAGGCGTTCTACGGAGATGACAATCAGTGCTATCTGCGCCACTGCACCAGCGGCACGGTTGGAAATGAGGCCGCGAACCCTCACCGACCTCTTTCTGCTGCAGAAATTGAAAAGAAGAACCAGCTCGTTGCCTATCTTGATCAGTGCTCTGAGGACGACCTGATCGAGCATGTTTTGCTTCCTCTGTTCCGGCAACTAGGCTTCGCCCGGATCACATCTGCCGGGCACAAAGACAAAGCCCTGGAGTACGGGAAAGACATCTGGATGAAGTTCACGCTTCCTACTCAGCACGTTATCTACTTCGGCATTCAGGTTAAGAAGGGAAAGCTGGACTCCTCCGGAGTAACGAAAGGAGGGCAGGCTAACGTCTCCGAAATCCACAACCAGGTACTGATGATGCTGGGCCACGAGATCTTCGACTCAGAGCTCAGCAAACGAGTCTTAGTCGATCATGCTTTCATCGTCGCTGGTGGAGAAATTACCAAAGCTGCCAGAAACTGGATCGGTGGCAAGCTTGACCAGTCCAAGCGAAGTCAGATCCTCTTCATGGACAGGGAGGACATCGTCAACCTGTTCGTCGTGTCGACCCTGATGGTGCCGCATGTTCCGAGGAAGGGAGCCACCCATTTCGATGATCCAATCCCCTTCTGAGGGTGAAGACCTAACCTGGATTGCACAATAGGGACGATAGGACAGAGTGAAAAACATGGACAAACACTCAGCACCTAAAATCGATATCGATATCGATCAACTTATATCGGTAGACTTTTCAACGAACGAACAGCTTAAAGAGTCTCTTTTTCTTCGATTTCGCAAAGAGCAACTGCCTCTACGGCTGGCGGCCACCATGCTGGCGACCATCAAGGCCGACCCTGAAAACCTTGATGTCGTGCTTGGGCTACAGCAAGTGCTGATCTATAAAATTGGTGAGTGTGACCTTCGCATAGCACGCCTCAATAAAGCTCAGAAGCGTATCCCCCGGATCCTGGCAAGACCGGAATTTAGATTGGGTGGGGCAGCTATCAAGGCTCGCTCGACCAACCTGAAAAGACTACGCGAAGGGATTATGGACAGGATCAAAGAGGTACGACATTTGGCGTATCTCTGGCGATGCTTTGGGGATGGTATAGCGGCTGTCTACCAGAGCCAGCATGCGCTCAGGCACCTAATGTATGACAAAGATTACAAGGTTAAAGCAACCGCTGGAGCACTTTTCGGGAAGGAAGGCTTCGGACATGAGTACGCGATACTTGAGAAAGGCATAGCAATGGGCGTCCCGGTTGTAATGTCCGACCTGACAAACATTATTCGGCATGGAGATGTATGTGCGCTAGCAGGCCCGGATCCGTATCCTATCGAGCTGAAACTATCACATGTCACAGGTGGGAGAGTCGCGAGGCAAGCAGAGCAACTGCAGATGATCAAAACTTTCTTTGACAATGATGAAGCCGCCAATTTTCGAGGACAGAAACGTGTTGCCCGGTTGGAGGTGGTTACTGAAGAAGTGCATCACCGGGTCATGCTCAACAACGGTATTTGTCGCGCTTTAAATGAAGGCTTTTGGAGCGAGTCACCCGAGCCAGGCCTGAGATATATTTGTTATCACACAGCACTGAAAGAGAGTCCCGAGCGCATAGCGAAAGCGTTGGATGAGTGGTGGCTTCCCGCCGTATGGATGACTCCACTATCACCGAACCTTGAGTGGTTACCGGGATATCCTTTCACACTGTCCATGGCGCCTGAGAACGCTGTAATGTTTATGCAGGAGTCGGTCAGTGTTGTCGTCTTGATTGATTTGGAGTTCATCAAAAAGCTTTTTGCCGCTCGTGGTATCCATTGTGTTTGGCTTATGGATGGCACTCATGCAGGACAAATATTTCTCGACCCGGACGATCTTCTTAAAGGTGCCTGGAGGTTCAGTCAGTGCTTGTTCCAGCGTGTATCCACAGAGTTTTTATCACTCGCGGGTTTTGTAGCTGAGCGTGCTGAACTACTGCGCGTTAAAGAAATGTCTGCAAGCGAATTCAGTGCTGTGGATAAGGACGAGATCATAGAGACCGCGCCTTCAGAATGGATGGAAGTGCGCGACTTTTACCGGTCGGGTTGATGACCTAAGGAAGGTTGCTCATCTACCCAGGCCTTACTGGGCTCAAAATAAAATTCGTCATTACGCTGTTCGACCGGCAAGTCTTTCCAAAGTAGTAGTTAGCAGCGGCCTTCGACCGGCTGCTACCGCCGTGGGCGGCGCGCGCCGGCTCTTGATGGGCCAAAGACTAGAGCGCAGAAGCTCGCCAGGATCAGAGCCCGCCTCGTCTGGGATTTGACTCATAACACCCGTCCCCGAAACGGGACGAGCCAAAGCAACAACCTAGGCGCCACTGGAGACGATCATGCGTTGGCAGATACGTGTCTCCCGCGATTCGCATGAACTCTCGCAGGCTTCGGCGCCCGACGTCCCGCCTAAACGTTGCAATGACGTACTTCGAGTTGACCGTGTTGATCACCCAGAATCTACCCTCCTTCGTCACGGACTGTATGTCCGATGTCCTAATCAGCCGACCATCCGCAAATCGCTGGTATGGCCCTGGGGAAATGTGACTGAAGACAACGCCGACGGCGCTGCAGGCATGAATATGGACACCCACCAGAAACGCAGTAACCAGCCCGTCGTAATCCTGGCTCGCAGCTCTGGCGAGGCGAAGCAGGTCAAAGTCCGAGTAGCGTTTAACGTGCAAGTCGACCGCAACAGTGTTGGTATCTGACATGACTACGCGGCCCCCAAGGTGCTAGGCACACCGTCGGCCGGAGCGCTGCGCCGATACAACTCTTTCAATCCAGTCAGTGAGCCAACATCGAGGTCACGCTGATGCGTATTCACGTACACCTGACCGCCCTCGACCTCCAGCACGCATATCGGCACCTCGACCTGGTTGAATCCCATAGACAAAGACGTCAAATGCTCCATCGTCCAGCCCGAACTTCTGTTCATCCAGCCAGGTGTAACGACCTGAACGTCCTGAACAACCAAGCTCACATCCTGAGCAATGAGTAACTCCACAAGTCGGGGCTCATCGCTAACCATCTCCTCATAGGCCACGAATCGCCCGTCATGCCGACGCTTGAGGGTGACGTGATACCAATGCGTTGCGAGAGATCGTGACACTGCGTGAAAGTGAGCCAAGCCGTCGCCGAACATCCCTACTGGGCCGGCTTGGTCTTGCATGCTAATCCTGAACATCGTGTATCTCGTGTGGAGCAGGCCTGCTTAGCGCCTGCGATTAACATAAGCCGAATATTGTCCTGAGCGATGCGGTCATCTCCCGCCCTTTGCCTACCAAGGCATAAACCGTATTCCGGGTCTCGAACAGGCAAACACCGTCGAACGACTTGCACAGGGTCGAGCGTACCCAGCCCCCTGGAGGGAACCGGCCCTGGCTGTCGTAGGTGACGCAATGGGAATAAAGGAACATTGTCTGCAGGCCCATGGCTCGCACCTTGGCAAGCGACTCAGGAGGCTCGTCCACATGAAATATCAGCCAATCCTCGACCAAACAGTACGGTTTCCGACCGAAACGATCCGCCACCAATGCCTCTATTTCGGCTTGAGGTAGCTCTGTTCCAAAGGACGATATCCCACCCTCGCGGAGCAATTCATGCTCCGAAGAATTACCCATAAATTGATGATCCTCATGGTGCGAACCCAAAAACCAGGCTCTGCGAACACGCAAAATACCGGGCAACAAGCCAGAAATCCCATCGATATGATTATATGCATTTGTGTGGGATCCATCAAACGCGTCATACCGTCTCTTTTTGGGAGAGGTAGGTTGGATGTCCCTGCGGAAGGCTTATGCGGCGACGCTGCAGTGGTTGAGGATTCGAAATGGCTTGTTGCAAGCAGACCTTCAGCATCAAGCCGACCAAGCTTACATAAGCCGCTTAGAGGCTGCGACGACGACACCGACTATCGATCTGAGTGCGGATCTGGCTCAGGCGCTGGGCCTCACGCCTCTGTCGCTGCTCACACTGGTGGCCGCAGCCGATGAAGGAAAGACAGCACGCTCCGTCTTGAATGAATCGATGGTAGAACTCATGCGGCTAGGAATTCTTGATGAAGCTCTGCCTGCCGAGCCGCAAAAGCTCACCACATCACAGAGAATCGCAGCCGCAGAAAGGCTCGAGGCAGTACGCAAACTCAAGGCAGAAGGCCTTTCTCAGGCAGAGATCTGCAGGCAGTTGGGATTACCTAGAAGCACCGTTGGACGCCTGTGGCACGCTGACGATTGACCACTACAACTACATTGGAACATGGTGACCGGGGCATGAGGTGGACGGGTTTCTTCCCTCATGGGCCATTGATCAATAAGCCAAGCTTCTAGCCATTCTAGCGATGCCTTCCTGTAACCACTGCTCCACCATGGGCCGTGTAGCAGGGATGAAAAGTCGTGACTCACTAACTATCTTTTCACGGCGCATAGGCATGGTGTAGCTGCTAGGCGCCGTTGCTGGCGGCTCTTCTATCTTCGCCATGTCTAAATTCTTCAAGGTAATTCGATACCAACCACTGCCGAATGCGGCTACCTCGAAGCAGGACATAATTAGCTTTGATAGGTTGGTCGGAGACACGAAATAGAGACCAGCCGTACGCCCCTCGACTGGCACACTTGCGTCAGTTTCCAAAAGGACGAGCCCGTCGTCAAAAACGCGCCAGGACGTGTCTCCGGACTTCAGTCCCGTGAACAACCTGTCATCCCAGTCTTCGTACCCCTGCTTGAACTTAGCCAGGCCTAGGTTATGGAAGCTCTGGAAAATCTCGTCACGGCGCTGGGTCGCCCCATGTACAGCATGCTGCTCAACGGGCTGTGGCATAAACGCGAACTCAAGCTGCGGCGCATAAGAGTGACCGCCGTAGGAGCGAGAGCTTGATGCCTCTGTAATGCGCTCGTGAAAGGCTTTCTCAGAAATTGCGCTTTTGGATTTCTCCATTCGACTCAGACCCTGGACAATAGCTCTCAACAGCTCTTGGGGATCTGAGAATGAGGCTCTAAAAAAGCCTTGCTTGTAGTCAGACACCTCGTTGACGAACACTGCCTGCTTCGCATCAAAGTCAGTCTGCTGGATGAAGACCAGAATCGGTTTACGCTTGCTCACTGCCTGGTGGAATTCTTGCTGCGTAACCGAGATGCCCGGCTGGGGTTCATAGCCGTAATTAGCGCCCAAGATGAGGATGTATACGTCACATTGGTCGACCTCTGTCAGGCAGGCGTGCTCGGATGAGTAGGTTCGCGCTCCGAAGTGCTCACTCATGATCGGTTTCATGTCTAGCGTTTCCACGGCGTCTTTGGCTGCGGCCCTGAACTGCTCGAATCCTCTTACGACGGAGCTTATGAACACCTTCATCAGTGCATCCCCTGAGCGCTGGCATATGTGTCGCTTTGGACTGCTTCGCGGTGTGATTGTTGCAGCCAAACCTGATGGTCAGTAGCGGATCAAAGCCCGTAGCGCTTAATTCCTTCTGAAGCAATGTTGTAGCGACCGCCATGGCCCTACCAGGCGCGGCCCAGATCTCCTCCTCCCGCATCCGTATCAATTGGCAAACGCAAGTCATGCAACTCGTGTGAGGCACTTATCCTGCTTCGGGGCCATGGGCTCTTTTGGCGCGTAAGGATTTTCCAAGCGATCCGAGAGTTTTGGTCAGTTCTCGTAACTCCTCCGAGGCTGACTTCACGCTCTCTGGAGTTGGCGTCTCAAGACCATGGACAAGGCCATTCCGGAAGTTCTGCAAGCGCTTAGCTGCAACACCTACTTTGAGGGAAGCTCTTGGAGCGTGTTTTCGGAGAACTTCAATCATTCGCATAGGCGTACGAAGGCTATGATCGTTCGGCTGAAAGCCCATAACTATTTCGGCAAGCAATCGCTCATATTCCACCCAGAGCTGGATGAACTCGCCGATTGCCTCGTGTTGCTGACGTGCTTCTCCCGTGATCCCAGATACCATTGATACAGGTTCTACACGGCGAACTTGTTCGTAAATTGCGTACCGTTCTGGGTCTTCAGCCAATATTTGATCAATCACCTGCTCAGATAATGGACGCTTCTCGAAGTCGTCGTGCAATGGTTGTACATATCGTGCTAGAGCTTCAGGCCTGTTGAGGCCCAAAGAATTCAACAGGTCAAAAAGTGTATCGACCCTGCCCATTGCAGCATCGGTCACGGTAGCTTTATCGAGTGTGGCTCTCGCTAGCTCGATCAGAGATGCGGCCAAATCGTAGTGATTGGTGAACTCTCGCCCTTGAGTTGAGGCTCGCTGCTCGCCTGCCCGCTGCAATCGCTCAAGTGCTATTTCGCCGGATAGAACCAAGCCGTTGAGCTCATCGAGTATCGCGTACTCCTCAGTTGACAGCTCGCCTTGAAGCGGCTTGTACACCAGATCATGTTCCACTTCTGACCATGCGTGCATGAGCACAGAAGCGACCTGAATTTCGACTTTGGCTTCAGCATATCGCTGGCTGGATTCCGCCAATGATGCTTCTTTCAGAGCCACCCTGTAATGAGTAGCCCAATACCCAGAAAATCGCTTGCTGTACGAGGGCTCAGCTTTCGTTGGAAAGTATTTGGGCGGCTCAGTCAGGTCAAATAAGGCTTCAACGATCCGTCCAACCTCCTGTCTCTCACCTGGAAAATACAAGGCTACCCTCACGCCAGCGAGGTCGACTATGTCCTCAAAAATTGCCGATACGGAGTCATACTGGCGCTTCATTCCGCGCTGTCTGACCTTCGCCTCTAGACGAGCGGGACTTTTGGCACGAGACGTGACAATCGCTCTGACGCCTGCTGATCTCAAATTGATCTCAAGGTTTTGAGCGACCATTCGGCAAGCCTGCTCGTAGTAATCGTATTCCTTTCGATAGCGGGCAATGAACTCTGAGACGAGATCCAAGACATTCTTCCAATGAATTGAGTGGCGGCGCGCTTTCCATAAGAATGAACAAGCACTTAACTGGCTTCGAAGAACAGTAGCGGATAGCCAGCATGCCGTCTACGCCTTGCCTGCAGTCGTGGGTGCAAACAGCTAACCTGAGAGCAGCTGCGGCCTATCTCATGGTGCGCAGTCAAATTGCGAGATTCGTAGGGTCAACCCTCACTCAGCGAAGAACATGCAGGGGTGGATCGGTGAGGCGGATGTCTTCCTGACCAACCAGACGTCTTCAGCTATTGCGAGCTTAGCCAAACCTCCAATTTTTGCAGCCTGTTGAGCTCGAAAAGCTTGGGCTTACCAAGATCCAGTAACTCAAGTAGCCGATTTCTCGCCTCAGGTGAATGGAACCATTCCGCGACTTCTACGTTGCAGTATCTTGAATCGCTCAACGTCCATTTCACGATCATGTCTGCAGCGGCTCTGTAGTGGTCAGCCATGAAGAGTTTTTTGTCCTCGACGGGCCAGCCACGCTTCCTGAGCTGCTCGGTCACGTCAGTGATGCCCGTGTCGCCAAAAAACACATCGGTGTCTGGGTAGTGAATCCCTGCAAGCGACACCTTTGCAACGCCCGAATCTCGGTCGAAGTAAGACAGGAAATGCCAGCCACCGGTGCTGCACCCTGGGTGGGGGAAATTGATTGCGGCCTTGCCAGTTATGTAGTGCTGGCGAGAAACGCGTTTGAGATCGAAATCGAAGAGCGGTTGCTTCATGTGACATGCCTCCGTGCACCTGCGCTACCTGATTGCCAAGAGACGGCCTGAAGACGGAAGACTAAGACGCAGCAAGTTTCCATCGGGTACAGCGTCTAAGGTGACTTAGAATCACCGCCATCTGAACTTTGCTAGGCACAGCCCCATGGACAAAGACCTGATTTGCCACCAATGCTTGAACGAGGCCTATCTCATTGGGTTAATCAGGCGAACCGGCGTGACTGCGGAGTGCTCGTTCTGCCTAAAAAGGCGTAAGGCTATCCCATTCGATGACCTGATCACCATGGTCGACGATGTCCTCCAGAAGTATTGCCATCCTGGAGCGATATACGATCAGTACGATGACAATGGGAAACGCTCTGAAACAGAGCAGACTGGCGACCCCCTTATCTTACATGTCGCAGAATTGCTTGGTTTGGATGAGGACGACCCAGTTTCCGAGCGTGTTCTCTGCGACCTCAACGAAAGCTCCCATTACGACATCATGCAAGGAGGTGAAGCGAGGTACAGTGATGATGAAAACTATGAGTGGAGAGTGATTCGACCAAGGGCCGCAGAAGCTCGATGGCTGAATTTTCAGGACGAAATGAAGCATGGAAATCGATTTTTTAGTCAGCATGCCAAGGATTTTCTGGAATGGCTGTTTCGAGGGCTTTCATCCTTCAAAAGCCCTGATGGCTCGATGTCCGTTATCAGAGAGCTTGTCGACGAACAGATCTTTCGTGCCAGGCGCTGTGATTCCCTTGCAGAATACGACTCTATCATTAGCAAGCCTGCTGCAGAACTCGGCCCTCCACCCAAGGAGGCCGCTGGTGCTGGCCGAATGAATCCTAAAGGCCTGGCTGCTTTTTATGGGGCCTTTGATCGAAAAACATGTGTTGCCGAGCTTCGCCCGCCAGTAGGAGGACGAGTCGTTAGCGGCGAATTCAAGCTCACAAGGCCCGTTCGCGTCCTGGATTTCATCGCATTGGATGAAGCCTACGAAGCGAGGCCGTTGAGTGCCTTTGAAGCCAGCTATGAAGAGCAAATGGGTCGGCGCATCTTCCTGAAAACACTCCACGCAAAAATCACCGTACCAGTGCTTCCGAACCAGGAACACGAATACCTGGCGACCCAAGTCATGGCGGAGTACCTAGCTACGCAATTCGACCCGCCGCTCGACGGTGTAATGTTCGAATCCGCTCAAGTGCGGAAAGGCACTAACCTGACCCTTTTTAATCATGCGGTGGTGGCTTCACTCGAGCCTCGAACTGCTTTCACGAAACTAGATGATTTGCTCAGCAGCCCCCCATCGCACACGCCTGCGATTGAGTACGTTCCTGACACGCTGGTCAGGCATAAGGTTTGTCGTGTCAGATTCATAACGGAAGACCTCCAGCGCGAGGATGGTCAGCCAGAGTCCGACGAGTATTATGACGACTGGGATGATTACTAAAGGCTATGTACGCTGACGTAGGTGTTAAAAGATGCGCGGCTGCGGCAGTCGTTGTGGCCGAAGAAAACCTACAGCTAGAGAGCCTTCAGCAGTTTCTCAAGGGTCACCTTACAGCATTAAGAACAAGGGAATTAACATGGTAACCACCAGGTCATTTAAACCCCTCCTTAAAGGAGTTGCCAGTTGAAAATCAAGCATATCTCAGTGACTAACTATCGAGGTCTAGAATGCTTTGATATGAGATTTGAAAAAGACATAACAATTATAGTTGGAGAGAATGGCAGCGGAAAGAGCTCCGTCGTTAGCGCAGTGAAACTATTACTGTGGGCATATATTAAAAGCTATGGAAAGGATATCAGGCGAGGTACTGTGCCTACAATTAAGGCGGAGGACGTTCTTTCTAAACATGGCCAGCAACAATACCCTTGCTCGGTAAGAGCTGAACCTTGGTTTTCCGAAGATGGTGTTTTTCAGCGGGACTGGGATGACATTGATGAAATACACGACGCCGATGATTTTGATGTAGATGAATTCGCTCTCGATTGGTCTGAGATGTATCAGATAAGCTGCTCTGTAAATAATAGCGGAGCGAAGTGCAAATGGAAAAATGTTTCAATGGTGGCGTATCACGCAGCCTCGAAGGGCATGGATGCGATATGGGCAGACATACAAAAGCTAACCGGTCAAGAAAATGACACACCAAATCTTCCTGTAATTGCATTTTACGGGACGAATAGGCTATGGAAAAAAAATGCCGGTCGGCGTAGTATCCATAGGGAAATCCCTAGACTTGCTGGTTACGATGGAGCAGTCAATGTAACCACTAGCTTTATGGGGTTCAGCTATTTTGTCGGCAATCTTTTTTCTTCCGTATATGCAGGTCTTTTTGACAAGAACTATGCAACCATACTTTGGCTTGGTGTCAGAGATGCAGTAAAAAATGTTACCGGCTGGAAATTAATACTGCCCCGTAAAGGTGAAAGCGAATTATATTTCGAGCAGAGTGATGCAGGGAAGCTTAAACTTTCCCAGCTCGGGGATGGGGCTCGGGGATTGATTCAAATGGTGGGTGATTTGGCTTGCAGGTGCGCATTATTAAACCCCCACTTCGGTGCTAAGGCGGCGGAGAAGACGGATGGAATAGTTCTGATTGACGAGATTGACTTACATCTTCATCCAGCTTGGCAGCAAACAATTCTCAACGATCTTAAGCAAGCTTTCCCATGCATTCAATTTATAGTTACGACTCATAGTCCGCAGGTATTAAGCACGGTACGTCGCGACAATATACGCATCTTGGGACGAGACAGTACAAATCGGGTTATAGCAGGAAAGCCATATGCGCAAAGTTATGGTGAGCCCGCCGGGGATGTACTCCAGGGAGTGATGCTGGTTGACCCGCTGCCTCCAGTTCCAGAGAGAGTAGAACTGCAGCACCTGACCTCATTAGTGGAACAAGGTTATTATGACAAACCTGAGGCCGTTCTGTTGATGACTAATCTGAGCCAAGTCTTGGGTGAAAAACACCCTCAGTTGCTACGTCTCCAACGGAGTATTTTTCGTCAGCGGGCTCTTAGCCAATGAGATATATAGCTAAGTCTCAGCAAGGCTATCACCAACTTAAACACATTAATAATCCCCCTCCCGAATCCTCAAAGGAGGCAGGGCGCAGGTGGAGTGGATTCAAAAACAAATCCGCACTCCTTGATGCGTTACTGGAGGAGCAGTTTAAAATATGCTGCTACAGTGAGCTTAGGGCTGAAAATTATGGGTACGGCTATCATGTGGAGCATGTTTTAAATAAAAGCCAATACCCAAGGCTTACATTTGAATACGCAAATCTTGCAGCAAGCGCACTTAGTAGCAGTGATCTTTGCTCAATAAGCAACGCCTGTAGTAGAGCTGCATTTGGCGGGCATGCAATTGGCAAGTCACAAACCGTGGACAAGAAGCTTTTTATCACTCCGCACAAGCCAGGCTGTGAAAGATTTTTTTACTATTTGTCCAATGGTGAGGTAGTTCCTGCTATAGGGTTAAATACGCTTGACTCTGCTCGAGCAAAATACACTATCGAATGCCTAAACCTGAACAGCCAGTTTCTAGTTCGAGAACGCAAATCTTGGTGGAACGAACTAAACGATTTAATTATTGATGCGCTTCCGGATGACCATGCAATCCAAAGGCTAGCCGATCTATATATTGGAAAGTCTAGCGGAGCTATTTACCCATTCTACAGCATGAGCCTTCAAATGTTCGGAAAAGTTGGCAAAGGCGTGAAGTGATCTAGTTGCAACGCAAATCAAACACAAAGAAAACACAACGCATCTCAAGGGGGGCTAAGATGTTTTAAGTTTTTAAATCACCACCCTCCTGGGGCTTAAGACTTTGATTTGTGCATTAGCTTCAGCTTTAAACTGTCGTCGACGCCCTCATGCCTTTGTAGGTTAACACCCTCATTAAAATAGCTATTTCTTCGACCTGGTTTTTTCTACAACCTTTCCTGCCGCCATACTTAAAGCGGGTCATGACACAATTGTATGCTCGCCTATTTTAGGTGTATGACTGGGCAACTAGATAGCGACTTCTGGCTAGCCTGAATCATCGATATCTGGCGAACTGCAGGCTCAGGTATTCCAGTATTTCTGGACGGTGCTCCTGGCAAGCCCGAGCCTTTCCGCAATTGTTTTCCTGTCGAGACCTTGTGCCTTCAGGGCTCGCACACTTTCAGCATTCAACGGCTGCTTGGGTTTTCCCTGGGAACGCTTAATCAGCTTACCGCCACTGAATTGCTCCTCGACCAACTGCCACCCACCTGTCGCCTCAAACTCTCGGACTCTCAAGGCCGTGCGCTGCAATACATTCGATGGAGGCTCATTCCCCTGAGCCGCTAAGGCTAACGTGACCATGGTTAGGAGGTCGAGCCCAAGGTACTCAGCGATCTCGTCGAGCTTTTCGAGCGTCGGATTCGCTCGTGCTTGCTCAAGCATTCCAACGTAAGTCCTGTGGGTTGCCCCTGCCAGTTCGTCGTAGCTCAAGCCTTGATGAGCACGTGCTCCACGCAACGCCGCCGCTAGCGCCTCTTTCAGTTGCATGAGCAGGATCCTCAAAACTGAGGATAAAGCCACGACGAACACGTTTCGATAAACAGATCATACTGATATTATCATGACATATCGGTAGCTAGGCGGCTGCTTGATCACGACGGCGCGATATTCGGCATGGCATCGCAAGGGACATCTCAAGGAACATCTCAAGGGCGCCACGCTCGTCTGATGCGTCATTGAGTCAACGCTTATGAACCGCACAAGCCCGCTTGCGTTCAGCATCGATCAGTGCCTAGCCATGACTGGGATAATTTTTGTGAAGGCAGGGATAGGTAGTAATGAAGTTTGATTGCGTGAAATTTTCAGGAAAGGTTGACTACGTTCGGTCTGTAAACCCTATAAGCGGTGGTCATAAAATCAAGATCAGCTTGGATGGCGCGGTGATTCCGAATCTCCAGGTCTCCAACAAGCTCTACGAAGAGCTAGAAGCAGGTGAAACTGCGATCCTCTATGGAATTTTCAACAGGAGTAAGAAAAAAGAGAAAAATCATGGAGTGCTCTACGGCCTGACCCAGCGCGGTGAGAAAATATTTGATACCAGTCAGCGGTTCAAAGTACCTGTCGCTTTAGCAGGATTTGCAGTCATCGCGTTTTGCCTGATGTTCGTAATTGGGTGGGTTCCGTCTTTGTTCGCTCTGGGACTCCTGTTTGGGCCTAACCCAGACGTGTTCTCCAACGCCACTGTGCTTGCGCTAGTGGAAGGCAGCTTGGCTGCGCTGTTTTTTCTTTGGCGCGCTCAGGTGATGCTCAGTGCAACGACTAATCCAGAGGCTTGGGAAAGCATCGACCCTGCGACACTTTCGAGTCGCTTCAGTAAATTTCATAAGTAGCCAACCTGGCGGTACGCTGGGGTACGTGCAACATCGTGCCCCACTCGCTAGAAAGCGCAGCAGGAATTCCAGATTCGCAGCGTGAGGCCTCCATACCATGCGAGCATCTAGCAAGCGGAGCGCGCAGGCGTGCAGGATGAGCGCCCGGAGGGCCGAGACACGGCTTGCTGTGGCTCGGTTCGCGCCAGCCATCCGCCGTTAGGCGGCACGCTATTGTCGCTGCTCAGCTTCGAACCATCTCAGAGGAATCTGCAATGACCAGTAAGGAGCTCAGCGAGCTGGAGAGAACAAGACGAAGGGCTCTCTGGGCGCTTGCCAGCCTCCATCTTGGTGATTCAATAGCACTCGGTGTCTTAGCCATCCTTGACGATCTCGACGACCAAGAGCGAAGCAGCACAGCCTTCATCCATGAGCCACTCAAGCTCAACAAGATTCGTCATTCTGCCCCGGTGAAACGCCATCACTCCGGCACCGATATAGTTTTGGAGCAAGAAATCCCGCAGCCTTGGAGAGAGCGCTTTCTGCAGGCCAGCTTTGGATCAACGCGACTCCCCGAAGGCCCATACGCGCACGACTGGCAGAAATTTCTAGTTGAGTGGGAGCGTGAGATGCAGCATCTGCAAAATCACCGAGTAGCACAGGCGTGCGGGATGGAAGCCCGAAGGGCCGAGACACCGTCTCGGTGCACGACAGTCCATCCCCGGAGGGGCACGCCCAACGCCAGGTCGATAAGCGAGAAGTGAAGACCAAGCTACGATGATTTTTCGATGGGAATGACTGACGATGACGACACGGTTTATTGCGACGTGCAGATGCCCTTGGCTCAAGGTCGAGAGCTACTGCTCTTGGTGAAAACACTGAGGGAGTCCAATGCCCATCCGACGCTTGACAGAGTCTTTGAGCGCATGCAGCGTGAGCTCAATATCTCCATCGATATTATTGAAAACCCGCCCTCATGGGGCCCATGGTGCCAGTGAATCGAACTCCCCTGTTTATAACCCCAGATCAAATTCAACCCGGATTCCCCGAAGCTTCCTAGTTAGAGCTTTCAGTGAGCACCACTCAAGCGCTTTGGAAATGCACAGATGCCAGACTTCAACCTGGACATAGAGTACACCCTCAGCAGTGTCCTGAGGCATCAAACCACGCCGCCTGAGCATCTGCTTAAGGACAATGATGACGCCACGAAGATATCGACCGCGCATTTCAACATCTAAAACTGCCGCGTACTGGAAGCAACCTATATCACGGTAGTTCTCTACGACTGCATTCAGCCTACATCGAAGCTCCTTTTTGCTCATCCTATTTGCTCATCCTAGATGCGACCGTCCACCAGATGAGCTCCACATCCTCCAGCTCCATCCCGTCCGGTGGTATGTCACCGAAGTCTTCGTAGCGCTCAAGCGGAAGCAGATCCAGCTTTCTACTGTGTAGACTTGTCAGAGCGCCTCATCCCAGGCATTTATCGCCTCACCCACGCTACCGAACCAGCGGAGCTCTCTACTTTGGAGGGCAGTAGCGACCTGCCTGTTTGTATTAACGTCGACCCAAGGCGGAAGACTCTCCGTACCTCCTGAAAACAGACTTGCTGTAGCGACAGCGTAACTACCGGTCACCGTTGACTGAACGCACAAGTAGCGCACTGCACCGCCACTAGGCAACCGTCGCCAAGCTACTACCTCAATGCAGTCCAAGGCATCTGCTGGGCCCCCTTTGAGGAGAATCGCCTCCTGATCCACCTGAGTGTCAGGTGCTACCTTGAGCGAGTTGCTGGGGGCTCCAGGCTTGCGAACGAGATGCTTGAGCTGCTCACGTGAGGCAATGATCTGTTCGCGAATCTCTTCGGGGTCGATAGACATGCCGCCCTCCGGTGTCACCCTGAGGGTTTTGAGGCTGTTCGCTGCCTTGATGAATTCGCGCTCCTGCGCTTTCTCCCAGTCAGGTCTTTTATCTCGAAAGATAATTGACCATCGCTCTTTGATTAATTTCACGACAGACTCCGAGTTAACACTGATGAGTAAATACTCCTAGGGACGATCACTATTGCGTCCATCTGGTCGATTCTCACCCAGCCTGATCTCCTTTGGGTGCTAAAATTGCTAAGGTCTGATCCAGTATATGCTGTAGCCGAATCGCGTCACTTTTGGTCTTTCGCCCCTTATTTGCAAGCTCGCTTATTGTCTCTAGATTCACACGAAGAGCGGAGACGGATCTCGAGGTCAACCCATCTTCGCTCGTTGTATGATCAATAAGCTGTTCAAAATGATTATAGGGCACCTGTGAGTGTATGGAAGAGTGGCCATGCTTTTCCATAGAGCGAAGTGCGAATTCAGGAACTCCTTTAAGTCCGATAATACTAGCTATATTTTTTTCAATAGGATTTTTCTGAAAATGCTCGATCCTGTCTCGAGTGACCGTCCAATGGCGAAACATATGGGGGCTGACTGCCCCCTCAATACCGGTAATTTTTTTAAAGTGAAGAAACTCGGCAGTAATGGTGTTCGGTTGAATAGCTTTTTTGGTCTTGGCGCTGGCGAACAGCGGACAATCGCCATGGAGATCGATATTTCTCTGTTTAAGAAAAGGTGTAAGATCGAACTTAACATAATCATCGAGCAGAGTGAGAAGAGCTGGGCTTATTTCAACAAGACGCTGAGAATGCCCGCCTTTCTTTGCGGTATTGATAAGAAGGCTTGGGGACAGCATTTTTTTTGCTTCCCAAACTGCACTGACCGGAATCTGAGCAGCCTCCTTGCGCCTGGCACCAGTCTCCTCAAGAACCACAATGAGACATCGCTGGCGGTTTCGGATATAAGTTCCTGAAGCGCTTGTTCGAACAGCGTTCTTAATAGCTTCAACTTTTGGAGCGCTCAGAATTTTATTTTTAATCGATATAGTATTATCAGTAACTGGGACGTCGGTATGGAACCACACTTCAACAAACCTAGTGCCTATGAAGTTTCGTATTTGGACAAGCTTCTTAGTTGCTTGAATTCTGCCTTGGGGAGCAACTAAATCCAACACATTATACAACTTACCCACAAATTCTAGAAAATCTAGCGTCTTTCTGCCTATAATTCCGTTCTGTTTCATTGACCGTGAACGGTTGCTTACAGCTCGATCTTCCTGTTTAACGCGCCTCATGAATTTAACGAAGTGATAATCGTTAAACTCATAAAGGGCTAACGAATTTTCGTATGCATACCTCAGGATCCATGTAATCAAATACCCATAATTCACGCAGGTTGCCGGATCCAATCCTTTGGATCTTAACTCGTCCATCCAGCAGTTAGCCTCAAAGCACGCCGAATAATCTGGCCATGACATCAGGGGGAGGCCACCACATAGTCTCAGTACCGGGTCACATCCCTCTTCAGCCGCAATCGGAACCCCGAAATCGTCCCGTGCTTTGACTAACAGGCCAATGGTAGTTCGATTATCTTTCATCGATATTCGATCCTTTGAAGCCCAGCCTATACAGCTCTTGGGCTCTTGCTTTCATGAAATAATCCCTGCTGGTAGAAGAGTCCAGCTCCTTGGCGCAAGTTACTAAAAGGTGAGCAAGTTTGAATATTACTGCATCCCTGACGAACATATTTTGCCGCAAGGTTAATATCTCACTTTTCCGATCCCGAGCTTTGATCCGTCGACCCTCTTTACTGTCTTCCCCAGTCTGGACGGAATAGAGTGATTTTACCAACGCGGCATTTGCGAGTTTCCTATGCTTGTCAAGCTCTGCAAAACCACCTTCTAAATACTTATCTGAGACCCGTTTGAGGGTACTCATTGAACTTTCGTAAATTGCGTGGTCAGGTAGGTTGAGCTTACCCATTTTTAATTGGGTGTGGAGTGATACACAAATTATAGGATCTGAATTGTATTGAGATGGCATAATCTGGATATTCTTTAGAAGTTTTAGAAGACTCTGAGCAGATGCAATATTTCTTTCAAGATTCCTGTCATTTGCCATTATGGATCTCGATCACAGTAATTGAGAGCAGCATTTCATCACGCCCTTCAATAGAGAGAAAGACGGGAGTAACTTTTAAGTCCTCAGTGAGGATCAGACTTTTATAATTGTTTTCTAGTCGCTGACGCTCGATAACCTTTATGCTTGTGGATGCTGTAAAGGAACCAAGTTTTTTCAAGAGGTCAACGGCTACTAAGCTTTGGGTGATGGTTTCTTCAGCCAAGTACGCGGATTTGACGTCAATCATTTCCTTATTTCCGACAATAGTTGTTAGATAACGATAGATTTGCTTGAAATCCATATGGCCAAAATAGTAACTTAGTACAGACAGGTTGCCGCGCGTATTTAGATAAAAAAAGCTTATAGCGAAAGCTCGTCTTAACTGATGTTGCCTTATATAATATCGTCTACCTTCGAGAACGTCCGTTTCAAAGTAGTCGCAGAGGACATCTAGATGGCAGTTATATTTTTTTGCGTCCGGCTTATTAATTTGGAGCTTGCGACTTAAAGAAAACCTGCCAAAACAATGAGCATCTTTAATGTATTCTGCAGACAAGCCACAGTCTTTATGAAAGCGCTCCAGCCTTGAAAGCATGCGTGAAATCAAGGGGATTATAGGAAAGTCATGTGTGAGCCTGTTTTCACCAATGCCCGTTTTCATCACGAAAGTGGTGATACAGTTGTCATGGCTATTAATATGCTTGAACTTAATATTTAAAAGCTCAGCCTGTCGGCGAGCAGTAAAGAAGCCTACGGTATACTGTATGCAGCCTAACAATAGGTAGTAGGTCTGCAAAGCACCTTCGAGATTCCGCATACGCTTTATCGATTGTGATGCGGCTCCAGGTATAAACATCGTCCTATCAGTAGTGCATAAGTCCCAAGCAGTGAAGGAAATAGACTCGCCGTGACAAGCGACAGCGCCCTTCAAAAAATATGCATTGGGTGTAATACCTTCTTTAGCGGCACCTGAAAGTAGCCTCGAAAAGTAATTGAAGATAGACTCGGAGTTTGTTTCAAAAAAAAGGATACTTTTCTGCAGCACGTCGATAGTCATAGCGTGGGGCAGAGTTACATAACTACCTATTCGCGATAGCAGTTTCTTATGGTCATCATTTTGAAGCGTTTCTAGAGAAAGCTCGGGGATTTTCAGTGCACTCTCAGGAAGAAAACGTTGAGAAAGCAGACATCTTCGAACCTCATTGTACCTCAAGGCGGTTGCGCCCAGGTTGTCCTGCCTAACCGGTATATATGGAAGCGCGCGACGATGTCCATCTACTGATTGTATCTCCAGCTCGTACGGCAGGGGGCGAATGTGGCGAGCCATGATGCAGTCAGGATAAAGTATCTTTACCAAGGCAGCAGTCTTGATGTGACCTGGCCATCCCTCGCCCTCTTTTCTCTGGTAAAAATTATTGTGGTAAAGCCACACACGTGCCCGAAAAATATCTTCTGCATGCATGGGGAAATACTGCTCTTGTGCAGGAGAAACTGGCTCTAAGAATATGGGATTATTTTTGACGAAGGATGAAAAATCATAAGGCTGTTCTTCTTGAATTTTATCCAAGAGAAAAGAGCTCAAGGTTTGTGACCAAGAATATATTGACTCATGCGAACTGTTGGATGACAACAATTCATCCATATAGCTATTCAAAGTCCCGGGAGTAACAAGACCAAATCCGCTATCATATAAACGAAGAGATTTTGCGTTTAAGAAAAGTTTGTCAATTAACCGAAGAACACACCAAAGTCTTTTTTTTGCAGCGCTAATCTTCATTTTTGTTGTTCTGATAGAGCGTGGATAGTGTTGTTCATGTATCCACTGCTTCACCAGTTCAAATAATTGGTAGTTAGCTTTATCCGTAAGTTTTGTTCCGTTGCCCACAGGGATGTTCAAATCAACGTCAAAAACTGTTTTTCCAAACTTGAAATATAAAATCCCGTCGTTTTCCCTGGTGAACCACGGCGAAATAAAGCCTCCCATATGCACGTTTGTTTTGACCCTCAAATGCTCGGGAAGAGGAGCAAGGAAAAGTTGCTTGGGAATGTAGTTATGCATAAACGGCGCAACTTACCAAAGCTACATTTCGAGCTTTAAGGCCTTCCGCGAACACATCCTGGAGATACGTGTCGACGTTTTCAGGTGAATAGATCCAACGCCGTAAAGCTCCGGTAAAAGCTGCCCAATAGATCCCTTTCGCGGTGGCGCGCTCAGGCTCCACCTCTACTGCTTCTTCAATGCTCGTTAGAATCGTGATCAGATCACTGTCTATCCCAATGATGACTTCACTGGTGCAAGAGTGGGAGGCAGGCTGGGTCGGGCGTTTAGGATAGGGCAAATGTAAAGCATCCCGAAGGTAATGTTCAAGGTCGTTGTCTGACTCGAAACCTGCAAGATCTGTAGTAGCAGGGTGGCCATCTAGAGCTTGGACAAGCACCCTGGTATTCCAACTTATAATTTCTTGACGCATGAGCCATAACAACACCATCTTTGGAACGTAGTGCTCCAAAAGTCGTAAATCAAAGAAAGCATGGTCTAGATCGGTCGATGCAATCGATAAGTCCATATGATCTATAACTTTCAGCACTATGCTTGTGTCTCGGGCTGAATTGACGCTGAGATTATCCGCAAGATATTTTGCCTCTGACTTAGAAAAGTTCAGCATGGCTGCCATGGATTCTGCATTGACCGACTTAGAATCGCTGGTGCCGGTCATATCAGTGGTTCTCACGCGGGTAGGCATGCCAAAGCCTTTCCCTGTGGCGATAAAAAGGCGGCGGTGGAGCTTCGAGCCAGATTGCTCCCGCTCTAGATAAACCCGAACCGGATGCGTTAATCTAATAAGCACACGCACTGCCCAGGCCGTTTCAGTCGTTAGCATAACCTTTTGCTCGATTTTTTTTGCCCGTGGCTTGGCCCCCATGAGGAAGTCGTCTACAACTTGCAGTTGACCCTCAGCATCGAATGAATAATTAGGTACGGAGCATTTATCTAAAAAACTGTTTGTGATTTCTTCATGTTTGGCCGCGAGATATATGGTGAATGGTGTCAACATATTTTTTTTGGGAACGCAAAGCCAATCAGACAACTCACAGCTCAAAATTACAGAAGATCTGGGATCAAGTGTAGTGAAATGTTTATGACTGGGGAAAAAGCCTTCCGTCATATATATACAGGCTGTATTTATTCTCTGATAAATTAGAGATGAATCTGACAGAGCAGACCGAAGCATCTCCGGTTTGGCCGCAGACTTAGTATGGAAAATCCTGAGGAGTTCCTCCAGTCGAGCCTCTGTGGACTGGATGCTTAATTCAGCCCATCTTATTGCATTGGCCAAATCTTGACGCATCTGGTGGAATATGGATTCAATCACTTTGTCACTGGTAACGTGAATCGGGATGGGTGTAATTGTCTTACACTTGCAAATTACTCCACCTTCGATTTCCCTGACGTTGGCTGCCAACCTTCTTGCTCGTTTGCCAACATCTCCGGGAATAATAGGAATGTCATTAGTCGTGATAATCCCGGAGTGAGGAGCAGCAAATACCTTTAGTGGTATGAGGTATCCTGCCATAAACGTTCTGAAATGAGCGTTCCAGTCATTAATGAACACATGTTGTGAGCAATTTTTGAGACCTGCGTCTTTTTTGCCGAGGTTGTATTGAGTGTGAAAATTGGCAAGCTGCTCAATCATTGTGTGAAAGGTGCAAGGATCTAATAACTCTTCTTGGGTAAACCCGCAGTAGTCACTTGCAAGGTAGCAGACCAGAGAATCGAAGCACGGGATACTGCTAATTGTCCTTCCCGTGAAATAGCTTGAGGAAGCTTCATACAGCTTTTCAGTGAAGCTTCTTCCATATTTTAGATAGATGGGAAATAGCTTGGGATACATGTTGTGGTCAGTATTCGATACTGTCCAACCATGCCATAACCAAACCTTCTCACTATCAAGCCTTAAGCTCATCGAAAGGTTTATGCAATCTTCTCTTAAGTCCGCACTATTTCTTCCCATAACTTTGCCCAAACAAACCTCAGGCGAGGTTGAATTCAGGTGAAAAACCTTGTCATGAAGATTGCCTAGGTGCCGGACGTAATCTTCATTGCGCTCTTTTGTACCATCTAATATTTCCCCGCGCAGTATTAATCCAATGCACTGCTGAAAAAACCTAGTGAAGAATTTAGTCCCTACATCAACTCCTGCCAGATGCAAACCAGCTACTTGTAGAATACATTCTAATACTCGCAATATTCTCGACGCACGACTGGCTTGAATCTTTTTCAGCGCAGCGTTTGCTACGAGAAGTCTCTCAGCCGCATCTTGCTCTAAATTTTCATGCGGGTGGTCGGACACTGCAAGGATGTTCTTGATGATGCTCATGACGGTAACCGTTGAGATTTCGCCGAACCTTAGCAGGCGAAGTGTTGTTCCTCAACTCGCTGCGCCATCCTTAAATCAGTATTGGACTTGCCCGCCGTGATTATACTTTATATGCGATAAATATGATTTACATATATTGACGGCATGAGTCTACTTTAACTTTACTCTTAAACTGTTCTGGCAGCGGCGGTGATCCCCTGAGTCACTTGGACTTCCCTTCGGAGCAGTGCTAAAAATACTATCTAGTATGTTCTGAGTATACCCATAAATATAGCTAGGCCACTATCACAAGGCTCAGAAGAAACGAGGCGACGAACGGTCATTTTTTTTGATCCGAATCGTTTGTTCACACTATTCACATTGAATGATCGGCGCACCGGGAGTCAGCAAAACCGAAAGACTAGATTGGGTCTGCATGTGAATCATCGTTCATTTCATCTGTTGTACATACAGCGCCCGTGATACGTGGGTTAAAGTCAAATGAACGACTCCGGGGAAAAATCAATGCAACGAGCTCATCGAGAAACAGTACGCCGTGGTGGGCGAGGGTGATCTCGCCGGGTTGCGGTTTCGAGCTGCCACCGACCAGTGCCGGCCCGGAGGCCGAGTGGTGCGGCTGGCGAAAGGGCCGTTGT
>Ga0157369_10001248_pt1 | contig 31691 bp, 30 predicted proteins | sample C25metaG_FD_113461 | JGI IMG/M metagenome (GOLD analysis project Ga0157369, IMG submission 113461) | Corn rhizosphere microbial communities from Kellogg Biological Station, Michigan, USA - C2-5 metaG | ecosystem: Host-associated > Plants > Roots > Rhizosphere > Soil | place: USA: Michigan... | reverse complement strand
TCGCGGCATCCGCTGTGCCGTCGAAGAACCGGTCGAGCACGGCCTGGAAGACCGGCTCTGCCGCGTCGGCACGCAGGAAGAGCGTCATCGACGAGTGCAGCTTCTGTGCGTCGATGCCGCCGAGGATCGCCTCGGCCGATCCGGCATCCGAGCCCGCGACCACCTGCGCAACCTCGATGAGGCGGGGTCCGAGCAGCGGATGCGCGACGTACGCGCGCGCCTCGGCGAGCGATCCGATCGCGTACCGTTTCGCCATCTGGCTGTGCCCGAGCCCCGCGACCTGGGGAAAGACGAACCACATCCAGTGAGTGACCTTCTGGCCCCGCCGCAGCTCCGCCAGCGCCCGATCGTATGTTCCGCCGTCATCCTGCGCGCGCACGAAGCGCTCGAGGTCGAAGTCATCGTCCATGCAGCGGATGCTACCCGCCGGCTCACGCACGCGCCCGCCGGAGCGTCTTGACTCCCGGTGGGTTCGGCGTAGCGTCGGCCGTATCAGCGAGCGCACGAGGAGGGTCACCATGGACATCGACAAGAGCCAGATCGTCGAGCACCTGAAGAAGCTCGGCAAGCACGACCAGGCCGCGAAGGCGGAGTCGGACCTGCCGGAGAAAGTCAACGTCGAGGAGCATGCCGGGCTCCTCCAGCGCTTCGGCGTCGACCCGAAAGACCTGATGGGCAAGCTCGGCGGCATGTTCAAGAGCTGACCCGCGCGGGCGGCCGGCGCCGGGAACCGATAGCCTGTAGGTCGTGTCTACGTCATCCAACCCCTTCGGTCAGGTCCTCGTCGCACTGGTGACGCCGTTCACCGCCGACGGCGAAGTGGACTGGCCGGCCGTCGAGAAGCACATGGATGACGTCATCAACGACGGGGCGGACGGCATCGTCGTGTCCGGCACCACGGGTGAGACCTCCACGCTCACCGACGCCGAGAAGATCCGCCTGGTCGAAGTGGGCAAGTCCGTTGCCGGCGGCCGCGCGAAGATCATCACCGGCGGCGGCTCCAACGAGACGGCGCACGCGATGCAGCTGGCCAAGCAGAGCGAGAAGGCGGGCGCCGACGGCAACCTTGTTGTCACGCCCTACTACAACAAGCCCACGCAGGCTGGTCTGCTCACTCACTTCCGCATGATCGCCGACGCGACGGATCTGCCGGTCATCCTCTACGACATCCCCGGGCGAACGGGCGTGCCCATCGCCTACGAGACGATCCTGCGTGCGGCCAAGCACCCCAACATCGTCGCGATCAAAGACGCCAAGGGCGACCTGGGCGAGGTGAGCCGTGTGCTCAACCAGACCGACCTCATGTACTTCTCCGGCGATGACAAGAACGTGCTGCCGCACCTGGCGATCGGCGCCACCGGCCTCATCGGCGTGACCAACAACATCGCCGCCCAGCCGTACCGGCAGATGATCGACGCCGTCAACGCCGGCGACCTCGCCACCGCCACCGCGGCGCACCAGAAGCTCGAGCCCCTGGTTCGTGCCGTCATGACCCATGTGCCCGGCACCGTCGCCGCCAAGTACATCCTGCACGGCCTCGGTCGCATCGGCAGCCCGCGCGTGCGTCTTCCCCTGGTCGGCCCCGAGGAGTGGGAGGCAGCGAAGATCGAAGACGAGATCTACCTCGTCTCCGGCATCCCGGGCGTCGACTTTTCCAACTTCCGCCCCGACCGCAACGCTGCCGCCGGCGGCGCCCTGCCGAAGGTCGCCGGCACAACCCGCTAGGAGGGCACATGCCCAACGACGTATACGACCCGCCCGCGCTCGCGCCGGGCACACTCCGCATCACCCCGATCGGTGGCATCGGCGAAATCGGCCGCAACATGACCACGTTCGAGATCGACGGGAAGATCCTCATCGTCGACTGCGGCGTGCTGTTCCCCGAGGAGCACCAGCCCGGCGTCGACCTGATCCTCCCCGACTTCAGCCCCATCCGCGATCGCCTGGGCGACATCCTAGGCGTGGTGCTCACGCACGGCCACGAGGACCACATCGGTGCCGTGCCCTACCTGCTGAAGCTGCGCGAGGACATCCCGCTCATCGGCTCGGCGCTGACCCTCGCCTTCGTCGAGGCCAAGCTCAAGGAACACCGCATCAAGCCGTACACCCTCCAGGTGAAGGAGGGGCAGGAGGAGCGCCTCGGCCCGTTCGACCTCGAGTTCGTCGCGGTCAACCACTCCATCCCCGATGCCCTCGCCGTCGCGATCTTCACCGACGGCGGGTCGGTGCTGCACACCGGCGACTTCAAGATGGACCAGCTCCCGCTCGATGACCGGCTGACCGACCTGCGCGACTTCGCGCGCCTCGGTGAGGAGGGCATCGACCTGTTCCTCGTCGACTCCACCAATGCGGACGTTCCGGGCTTCACGCCCACCGAGCGGGCCATCGGCCCGGTGCTCGACGACGTCATCTCCCGCGCCCCGCGCCGCGTCATCGTCGCCAGCTTCTCCAGCCACGTGCACCGGGTGCAGCAGGTGCTCGACGCCGCTCACGCCAACGGCCGGCGTGTCGCGCTCCTCGGCCGGTCGATGGTGCGCAACATGACCATCGCCGCCGACCTCGGCTATCTCAAGGTGCCCGAGAACGTGCTCGTCGACTTCAAGAAGGCCGGCGACATCCCCGACGACAAGATCGTCTACATGTCCACCGGCTCGCAGGGCGAACCGATGGCCGTGCTCAGCCGCATGGTGAACAAGGACCACCAGGTCGACGTGGGGGAGGGCGACACGGTGATTCTCGCGTCGAGCCTCATCCCCGGCAACGAGAACGCCGTCTACCGCATCATCGACGGGCTCACCAAGCTCGGCGCCAACGTCGTGCACAAGGCGAACGCCAAGGTGCACGTGTCGGGCCACGCCGCCGCGGGGGAGCTGCTCTACGTCTACAACATCCTGAAGCCCAAGAACGTGCTGCCGGTGCACGGCGAGTACCGCCACCTGGTCGCCAACCAGCGCATCGCGATGTCGTCCGGGGTGCCCGAGGAGAACACGATCCTCGCCGAGGACGGGACCGTCATCGACCTGCGTGACGGTGTCGCATCCGTCGTCGGACAGCTCGACCTCGGCTTCGTCTACGTCGACGGGTCGACCGTCGGGTCGATCACGGATGCCGACCTCAAGGACCGCAGGATCCTCGCCGAGGAGGGGTTCATCTCGATCATCGTCGTCTTCGACTCGTCGACGGGAAAGATCGTCGTCGGCCCGGAGATCCACGCCAAGGGCTTCGCGGAGGACGACAGGGTGTTCGACGCGCTGAAGCCCAAGATCGAGCAGGCGCTGGCCGAGGCGGCGCACAACGGCACCCGCGACACCCACGCGCTCGCGCAGGTGGTGCGCCGGGTCGTGGGCCGCTGGGTGAGCAACAGCTACCGCCGCCGTCCGATGATCGTGCCGCTCGTCATCGAGGCCTGACCCCCGGCCCTGGGGCGCTGGTGCCACGGTGCTGCCCGCCCCCGCCCCCGCCCCCGCCCCACAGGACCTCTCCGCCCCCACCCCCATTCCGAATTCAGGCGCGGAGGTGTGTCGCACCCCTGCGCGCCACACCCCGGGCGGCGACACGCCCGCGCGAGCCTGAATTGCGACGAGAGCGGGGGGTTTGCCCGGCCGCCGGCAGACACTCGCCACCCCGGCCCCCACCCCGCAGGACCCTGCCGCCCCCATTCCGAATTCAGGCGCGGAGGTGTGTCGCACCCCTGCGCGCCGCACTCGCGGCGGCGACACGCCCGCGCGAGCCTGAATTGCGACGAGAGCGGGGAGTTTGCCCGGCCGTCGGCAGACACTCGCTGCCGCCTCCGCCTGAACGCGGCAGCGGGGAAGTACCGTGGAACCTATGGCTACGAGCACCAAGTCGACCGGTCGTTCCTCCGGCGCGTCGGCTCGCGGCACCGGAACGCGCAAACCTGCGACCAAGAGCACCGCGAAGACGGCGACCCAGAAGACCGTCAAATTCCCCGCCGCCGAGCCGAAGCCGGCGCTGGTCGTGCGCGCCTGGATGGCGCTCGCGCACCTCACCGGTGGTGCGGCCCGCGCTCTCAGCCCCGAGGAGCTGTCCAAGGAGGACCGCCGCGACGGGCTCCCGTTCTTCCTCGTGCTGCTGGCCATCGCCGGAGCGGTCATCGAGTGGTTCCTGATCAACAACCCCGTGGCGCAGACCCTCGACGCCTGGACCTTCGGAGGCCTCTTCGGCCGGGTCGCGTTCGCGCTGCCGGTCATCATGCTGCTGTTCGCCGTCTGGCTGTTCCGACGGCCGAGTTCGGTGCACGACAACGGCCGCATCGGCATCGGGCTCGCCCTGCTGTTGGTGACCGTCTCGGGCCTCTGCCACATCTACGGCGGGGAGCCGGCGCCGAGCGACGGGGTGGAGGTGCTCGCCGTCGCGGGCGGCGTGATCGGGTGGATGGTCGCGGCCCCGCTGATCGCGCTGATCACGCCGATCGGCGCGTCCGTCGTCGTCATCGTGCTGCTCATCCTCAGCCTGTTCATCATCACCAAGACACCGCCGAACAAGCTGGGTGAGCGGCTGCGTGAGCTGTACGCCTGGCTCTTCGGCGCGCCGCTGCCCGACCCCGAGGAGCGCAAGGCCGCCAAGGAGGCCAAGCAGGCGAAGACCAAGCAGCTCGAACTCGACGGCCTCGACGAGGCCGAGGACGAGCAGGCCGACACCGGCGCACTGCCGTGGTGGCGGCGAAACCCCGGCCAGCGCGAGGAGGATCCCGACTTCCACGCCCGCGACGCGGCCGACCCGCTCGGCGACCTCCTCGGGTTCAGCGCCGAGACCGACGACGCCCCGGCTGCAGCGCATGGCGCGTTCGACACGCCCCTCGGCACGGCGGCGCCCGCCAGGCAGGACGACTACGGAACCGAGGTGCTCAGCGACCTGCGCCGGGCGGAGGAAGCCGTCAAACGGTTCACCGGCGAGATCCCGGTTCCCGACCGGGCGGCGATCGAAGCGGATGCCGCGGGTCGCGCCGCCGCCGACGACTTCGCCGGCAGCACCATCGAGATGCCGAGCGCCGCGCCCGCCGCCCCCTACGTGCTTCCCGCCGCCTCGACGCTGACCGCCGGGCCGCCCGCGAAGGCACGCTCGGCCGCCAACGACGAGGTCGTCAAGGCCATCACCGAGGTCCTCCGGCAGTTCAACGTCGACGCCAAGGTCACCGGTTTCTCCCGCGGTCCGACCGTCACCCAGTACGAGATCGAACTCGGGCCGGGCGTCAAGGTCGAGCGGGTCACCGCCCTCAGCAAGAACCTCTCCTACGCGGTCGCGTCGAACGAGGTGCGCATCCTCTCGCCCATCCCGGGCAAGAGCGCGATCGGCATCGAGATCCCGAACTCCGACCGCGAGATCGTCACCCTCGGCGACGTGCTGCGCTCGGCCGCGGCCACGAACAGCACCCACCCGATGACCATCGGCGTCGGCAAGGACGTCGGCGGCGGTTACGTGGTCGCGAACCTCGCCAAGATGCCGCACCTCCTGGTCGCCGGCTCCACCGGCTCGGGCAAGTCGAGCTTTGTCAACTCCATGATCACCAGCCTGCTCATGCGCGCCAAGCCCGCGGACGTGCGGATGGTGCTCATCGACCCCAAGCGGGTGGAACTCGCCCCGTACGCCGGCGTCCCGCACCTGATCACCCCCATCATCACGAACCCGAAGAAGGCCGCCGAAGCGCTGCAGTGGGTCGTGAAAGAGATGGACATGCGTTACGACGACCTGGCCAGCTTCGGGTTCCGTCACATCGACGACTTCAACAAGGCCGTCACGAACGACGAGATCGTGCTGCCGGCCGGCAGCGAGCGCAAGCTCAAGCCGTACCCCTACCTGCTCGTGGTCGTCGACGAGCTGGCCGACCTGATGATGGTGGCCCCGCGCGACGTCGAGGACTCCATCGTGCGCATCACTCAGCTGGCCCGCGCCTCCGGCATCCACCTGGTGCTGGCCACGCAGCGCCCGAGCGTCGACGTGGTCACCGGCCTGATCAAGGCCAACGTGCCCTCCCGCCTCGCCTTCGCCGTCACCAGCGTCACCGACTCGCGCGTCATCCTCGACCAGCCCGGCGCCGACAAGCTCATCGGGCAGGGCGATGCCCTGTTCCTGCCGATGGGGGCCTCCAAGGCGCTCCGCGTGCAGGGCGCCTGGGTCAACGAGGCCGAGATCGAGAAGGTCGTCAAGCACGTCACCATGCAGGCCCGGCCTGAATACCGGCCGGATGTCGCGATGGACGCCCCGAAGAAGGAGATCGACTCCGACATCGGCGACGACCTCGAGGTGCTGCTCGCGGCCGCCGAGCTCGTGGTGTCCACCCAGTTCGGCTCGACCTCCATGCTGCAGCGCAAGCTCCGCGTCGGGTTCGCGAAGGCCGGCCGGCTCATGGACCTCCTGGAGTCGCGAGAGATCGTCGGCCCTTCCGAAGGGTCGAAGGCGCGCGACGTGCTCGTCACCGCCGAGCAGCTGCCGGCGGTCCTCGCCAAGCTCCGCGGCTCCGACGCGGAGCAGGCCAGCCTCCACCAGGCGGCCGCGCACCAGCCGGGGCAAGACAGCCACCAGGCGGACCCGCGCTACGCTGACGATCCCGTCGCACAGATGACGCAGGGTTATCCTGAGGTCGAGGCCGATTCAGACGAAGACGCCTGGCAGCTGACCGACCGGGACTAGGGGTCCTTCCCATGACACGCAACTCATCCGTCGGAGTCACCGTGCCGAGCAACTGGAACCTCCCGAACGCGATCACCGTCGTGCGCATTCTGCTGGCGCCCCTGTTCATCTGGATGCTGCTGGCCGACGGCGGGCAGGACGGCGCGCTCCGCTGGTGGGCAGCGGTGCTCTTCGTCCTGGCCATCGCAACCGACGGGGTCGACGGCGCCATCGCCCGCCGGCGTGGACTGGTCACCGACCTCGGCAAGCTCCTCGACCCGATCGCCGACAAGGTGCTGACCGGGGGCGCGCTCGTCGCCCTCTCCATCCTCGGCGAGTTGTGGTGGTGGGTGACCGCGGTCATCCTCGTGCGCGAGATCGGCATCACCGTGTTCCGGTTCGCGATGCTGAGCGACCACATCATTCCCGCCTCGCGCGGCGGCAAGCTGAAGACCATCCTCCAGTCGGTGGCACTCGCCCTCTTCCTGTTCCCGCTCTGGCTGCTCGTGGGGGACTGGGTGCACTGGCTGAACTGGATCGTGATGGCGGCCGCCCTGGTGCTGACGGTGATCACGGGCATCGACTATCTGGTCAAGGCGGCGCGCGAGAGAAAGCGAACGGATGTCTGACACACCACCCGACAACACTCGCCTCGCCGGCGACCCGGCTGGCGCGGATCCCGCCGGAGATGACGCGACGGCGGCCCTCATCGCCGAGCTCGGCAGCCGCCGACTGACCATCGCGGTGGCGGAGTCGCTCACCGGCGGACTGCTGACAGCCGAACTGATCCGGATTCCCGGCGCATCCGCTGTGGTGAGCGGCGGGATCGTGGCCTACAACACCGAGCTGAAGAAGTCGCTGCTCGCGGTGGACAGCAGCGTGCTCAACGTGCATGGGGCGGTGCACCCGGACGTGGCCGTGCAGATGGCCGTCGGGGTGCGTGCGGCCCTGGCGGTGCGCGGGATGCGGGCCGGGGTGGGCGTTGCGACGACCGGGGCCGCGGGCCCCGACCCGCAGGACGGCCAGGAGCCGGGAACCGTGTTCATCGGCGTCTCGATCGGCAGTGCCGCCTGGGCGGTTCCGCTCACCCTGCAGGGCGACCGGCAGTCGGTGCGGGAGCAGACGGTCGAGCGCGCGATCGAAGCTGTACGTGACCTGTTAGCTCGGGACGACGTGGAATAGCCGCTCGCCTCGCCCGGTTACATCCAGCAGATTAACAAGCATGGCTGCAGGGTCGACGGTAGTCTGTTGGTGTTCGCGGGTCACCGCCCGCAACACGCGTTGGCTTTGGTTCAGTCGGCTGGAAAGCCCGAGAAGGAGGTTCCGATGATTCTTGTTCGTCAGGAAATCGGCGATGTGCTCAGGGACTTCCGCCTGCAGAAGGGGCGTACGCTGCGCCAGGTAGCCAGCAAGGCCAGTGTGGCCCTCGGTTACCTGAGCGAGGTGGAACGCGGACAGAAGGAAGCGTCTTCAGAGATTCTTGCTTCACTTGCAGATGCGCTGGAGACCCCGATCTCTGTCATCATGCGCGAGGTGGGCGACCGCCTCGCCGTCGTCGAGGGGATCGATCGCTTCCCCGACACGGTTCCCGAGGAGCTGGTGGCCGGTTTCGACGCCGGCCTCGTGGTGCGGTAGTCGCGTCGCTGTGCGGTTGAGTGAATTCAGCCAGGCCGTCGTCGACGAGTTCGGCGACGGCTACGGCCGTGTACTGACGCGCGACCTCGTGCTCACGCGCCTGGGGTGCACGGCCGATCAGGCCCTCGCCAAGGGGATCCCGGCCCGCGAGGTGTGGCTGGCGCTGTGCGCCGAAGCGGATGTCCCGGAGAGCCGCTGGTACGGCGTCGGCCTCCCGGCACCACGCCGGTAACTGGGCCCGACACGCCGCCGAACTCTCGAATCTGTCTTCGGACCGTTGGTAGGCTCCTCTACAGCAGGAGTTGACGGCGAGTTATCCACTCTCCGCTGTGCTTCCCGACGGAATGTCGGAGGTGCTGCGTACAGTCGGACCCGTAGGCGACATACCGCACCACGCCTTGTCGAACGCGTCGCGCCGGGTCCTTCCCGGTCAGCGCGACGACAGCCTATAGGCGACCGACACGCACCCCCTAAGGAGACCGAGATGCCCTCACCCGCAGACCGTGAGAAGTCACTCGAAACAGCACTTGCCCAAATTGACCGCCAGTTCGGTAAGGGCTCGGTCATGCGACTGGGCAGCGACGAGCGCGCCCCCGTCGAGACGATCTCGACCGGGTCCATCGCCCTCGACGTCGCGCTCGGCATCGGCGGGCTTCCCCGCGGCCGAATCGTAGAGATCTACGGGCCGGAGTCGTCGGGTAAGACCACCCTCACGCTCCACGCGATCGCCAACGCGCAGCGTAACGGCGGCATCGCGGCGTTCATCGACGCCGAGCACGCGCTCGACCCCGAATACGCGCGCAAGCTCGGCGTCGACATCGACGCGCTCCTGGTCTCCCAGCCCGACACCGGTGAGCAGGCGCTCGAAATCGCCGACATGCTGGTGCGCAGCGGGTCGATCGACCTCATCGTCGTCGACTCTGTCGCGGCCCTGGTGCCGCGCGCCGAGATCGAGGGCGAGATGGGCGATTCGCACGTCGGCCTGCAGGCCCGGTTGATGTCGCAGGCGCTCCGCAAGCTCACCGGTGGCCTCAGCCAGACCAACACCACCATGATCTTCATCAACCAGCTGCGCGAGAAGATCGGGGTGTTCTTCGGCAGCCCCGAGACCACCGCCGGCGGTAAGGCGCTCAAGTTCTACGCCTCCGTCCGGCTTGACATCCGCCGCATCGAGACCCTCAAAGACGGTACCGACGCGGTGGGTAACCGCACCCGCGTCAAGATCGTCAAGAACAAGATGGCCCCGCCCTTCAAGCAGGCCGAGTTCGACATCATCTACGGTGTCGGCATCTCCCGCGAGGGCAGCCTGATCGACTTCGGTGTCGAGCACGGCATCGTCAAGAAGTCCGGCGCCTGGTACACGTACGACGGCGACCAGCTCGGCCAGGGCAAAGAGAACTCGCGTAACTTCCTGCTGAAGAACGCCGACATCGCCGACGAGATCGAGCGGAAGATCCTGAACAAGCTCGGCATCGGTGCCGAGGGCGCGGCGGCGAAGGCCGCGGCCGAGGCCGAGGTGCCGGCTGTCGAACCCATCCAGCCGAAGTTGGCCGCACGCAAGGGCGCCTGACCCGGCGTCGGCGCGAAAGGCAGGGCACCGTATGGTCCGATTCGAACCGGCTGATGACGCGCGGCGGGAGCCGGCGCCCGTCGTCTACCTTCCCGGTGCCGCTCCCGGCATGAAGCGGCGATCGCCCCTCGAGGGGCGACCGCCCGCTTCCGGCGCCGGGCGCGCCTCCCGTCGCCCCGAGAACGAGCGGGAAGGTGTGGGCGCCGCGCTCGCCCGGGAGGCCGAGTCTCGGGAGGCCGAGTCTCGGGACGTCGAGTCTCGCGACGCCGAGTCACGGGAGGCCGAGTGGGATGCCGCCGGTGACGCCGACGCACTCGCCGCCAATGCCCCCGACACGATGCCCACGCCAGAAGAACTCCTGGCGCAGGCAGAGAAGCTGCTTCTCGACCGGCTCCGCCGCCGATCACTGTCGATCGCCGAGGCGCTCGCCCTGGTGCTGGGTGCCGACGTGGAACCGTCGGCGGCCGACGACCTCATTGCGCGCTTCACCGCGCTCGGCTACCTCGACGACACCCGCCTGGCCGACCAGGTGGTGCACAGCCATCACGACCGCAAGGGGCTCGGCCGCTCCAGCGTCGAGGCGGAGATGCGACGTCGCCGCATCCTGCCGGAGGTGATCCTGCAGACGCTCGAGGAGATCCCCGACGATGAGCAGCAACGCTGCCTCGACGCCGCCCGCAAACGGGTCATGCAGCTGGCCCGGTACGACGACGAGACGATCGAACGCCGCCTCACCGGATTCCTGATGCGGAAGGGATACGCGTCATCCGTGGTGCGCACCGCCGTCAAGGACGCCCTCGCCACCGTGCGCCGACCGTCCCACACCGGCAGCGTCCGGTTCCGATAGCGGCCGGTTCAGCAAGCCGCGACCTTCAGCTGGGGGAACGTAAACTGATGCAACTATGAGCACCAGCGTCACCACCCCCGGCTCCGTCGATCTCTCGGCGCCCACCCCGATCCGTCCGTCGGCCGCAGCGGTCGATGAGCACGGGCACGCCCGCACCTACGAGGTGCGCACCTTCGGCTGCCAGATGAACGTGCACGACTCCGAACGACTGAGCGGCTCCCTCGAAGCGGCCGGATACGTTCCGGCACAGGGAGCCGAGGCGGACATCGTCGTCATCAACACCTGTGCGGTGCGTGAGAACGCCGACAACAAGCTCTACGGCAACCTGGGGCACCTGGCGGCGGTCAAGAAGCGACACGAGGGCATGCAGATCGCCGTCGGAGGGTGCCTCGCCCAGAAAGACAAGAGCACCATCCTGGCCAAGGCGCCCTGGGTCGATGTGGTGTTCGGAACCCACAACATGGGGTCCCTGCCGCGCCTCCTCGAGCGCGCCCGCCACAACGACGAGGCTCAGGTCGAGATCCTCGAGGCCCTGCAGACGTTCCCGTCGACCCTGCCCACCAAGCGCGACTCGAGCTACAGCGCGTGGGTGTCGATCTCGGTCGGCTGCAACAACACCTGCACGTTCTGCATCGTTCCGTCCCTCCGCGGCAAGGAGAAGGACCGCCGCCCCGGTGACATCCTCGCCGAAATCCAGGCACTCGTCGACGACGGTGCTGTCGAAGTCACCCTCCTCGGCCAGAACGTGAACTCCTACGGCGTGGAGTTCGGCGACCGGCTTGCCTTCGGCAAGCTGCTGCGCGCCGCGGGCACGATCGCCGGGCTGGAACGCATCCGCTTCACCAGCCCGCACCCCGCCGCCTTCACCGACGACGTCATCGACGCCATGGCCGAGACGCCGGCGGTCATGCCGCAACTGCACATGCCCCTGCAGTCCGGCTCCGACCGGATTCTGAAGGCCATGCGCCGCTCCTACCGATCGGCGAAGTTCCTGGGCATACTCGAGCGCGTGCGCACCCGGATTCCCCACGCGGCAATCAGCACCGACATCATCGTCGGGTTCCCCGGCGAGACGGAGGAGGACTTCCAGGAGACCCTCCGCGTCGTGGAGGAGGCCCGGTTCGCCACGGCCTTCACCTTCCAGTACTCCATCCGCCCCGGCACGCCCGCCGCGACCCTGCCCGACCAGGTGCCCAAGGGGGTCGTGCAGGAACGCTACGAGCGTTTGCAGGCGCTCCAGGACCGCATCTCCTGGGAAGAGAACCAGAAGATCGTCGGACGGCAGGTCGAACTCCTCGTCGCCAACGGTGAGGGCCGGAAAGACGCCGACACCCACCGGCTGAGCGGCCGCGCCGCCGACAGCCGCCTCGTGCACTTCGACGTCCCCGCCGGGTCCGAGATTCCCCGTCCGGGTGACATGGTCACCGTCACCGTCAGCCAGGCGGCGCCGTTCCACCTGATCGCCGACTCCGCCGACGGCGCCCCCCTCAGCATCCGTCGCACCCGCGCCGGAGACGCGTGGGACCGCGCCCAGACCGACTCCTGCGCCGTTCCGTCGGCCGCGGCGCCCGCCGGCCCCGTCTCGCTCGGCCTGCCCTCGCTGCGGCTCCACAGCGGCGCCACCACCATCCCGATCTATGACGTGACCGACGGCCAGCGCTGACCCCGTGCTGGTCGTCATTGTCGGTCCCACCGGAACGGGCAAATCCGACCTGTCCCTCGACCTCGCTGACCGCCTCAGCGACGCCGGCCGCCCCGCCGAGGTGATCAACGCCGACGCGATGCAGCTCTACCGGGGCATGGACATCGGCACCGCAAAGTTGCCGGTGGCCGAGCGCCGGGGCATCCCGCACCACCTGCTCGACGTGCTCGACGTGCGCGACGAGGCCACTGTCGCTCGCTACCAGCCGCGGGCGAGAGCCGCGGTCGAGGAGATCCGGGGGCGCAAAGCGGTGCCGATCCTCGTCGGCGGGTCGGGGCTTTACGTGTCCTCGGTCATCTTCGACTTCCGCTTTCCCGGCACGGATCCCGTCGTGCGGTCGCGCCTGGAGGCCGACCTCGAGCAGCTGGGGCCGGGAGCGCTGTACCGCCGCCTGGCATCCGTCGACCCGACGGCCGCCGAACGTATCGGCGCGAGCAACGGACGACGGCTCGTGCGGGCCCTCGAAATCGTCGAAATCACCGGCGAGCCGCACGCCGCGTCGCTTCCCGAAACGCCCACCCCCTGGACGGACATCGTGGTCATCGGCCTGAGGGCGCCGCGGGAGGAGCTGACTGCCCGGCTCGATGCGCGGGTCACCCGCATGTGGTCCGACGGCCTCATCGACGAGGTCGAGCGGCTGGTCCCGCTGGGCATCGAATCCGGCGTGACCGCCAGCCGTGCCATCGGATACGCGCAGGCGCTCGGGCAGCTCCACGGCCGGCTCTCCGAGGCCGACGCCATCGCCGAGACCCAGCAGCTGACCCGCCGGTACGCTCGGCGGCAGATGAGCTGGTTCAAGCGCTACCCGAACGTGCACTGGCTCGAGTCCGGGGCTCACGACCGGGTGGACAGCGCCCTCGCCGTTCTGGGCGGCTTGTAAGCTGGCCCGGTGGGCATGCAGCTGAAATTCACCAAGGGCCAGGGCACCGGCAACGACTTCGTGTTGTTCGCCGACCCCGACGGAGAACTGGCCCTCACGCCCGCGCAGATCCGCGCCGTCTGCGACCGGCGGTTCGGGGTCGGGGCCGACGGGATCATCCGTGCCGTACGATCCGCGCGCCTACCGGACGGCGCACCGGCCCTGGCAGAAGACACCGCCGCAGAATGGTTCATGGACTACTGGAACGCCGACGGCACCCCCTCCGAAATGTGCGGCAACGGCATCCGCGTGTACACGCGATTCCTCCTCGAGCAGGGCCTCGCCCGCTTGACGCAGGGGGACACCCTGGTCATCGGAACCCGCGGGGGCGTTCGCGACGTGCAACGCACCGGCAACGGCTACCAGGTCGACCTCGGGCGCTGGAGGCTTGACGACGACGAGACGCTCGTGCGTGCGAAGAACCTGCCGGTCGCCCGCCCCGGTCTCGGCATCAACGTCGGCAACCCTCACGTCGTCGTCGCCTTGGCCGACGACGACGAGCTCGACCAGCTCGACCTCACCTACATCCCTCAGCTTGAGCCCGCACCCGCGGCCGGAGCGAACGTCGAGTTCGTGGTGCCTCACGACCCGCTCGTCGTCGACGGGGTGGGCCGCATCCGCATGCGCGTTCATGAGCGCGGCAGTGGGGAGACACTCTCGTGTGGCACGGGGGCGGCCGCGGCGGCCCTGGCCACGCGCCATTGGGCCGGCCCCGCCGCTCCGAACCAATGGCGCGTCGACGTTCCCGGCGGCAGCCTGCGCGTCCGCATGTTCCCCACGGAGGACGGTGAGCACGTGGGATTGTCCGGACCTGCGGAACTCGTCTTCGACGGAGTGCTCAGCCTCGATTGACCCCACCCGAGCGGCGCGGGCTTACCTAGCCCGAGATGCGCGGCTCGTGCCGGCGTACCCGGAGCACCCGGAAGCCCTTCTTGGTGGCCGCGCGGCTGACAGAGAATTCCTCGTCGAGAGCACCATCCAGCCAGCGGTGCAGTGAGTCAGCGCCGAGGTTGCGCTGAACGACCAGCCAGGCGTCGGAGCCCGGGGACAGCCGTGGCAGCCAGGTTCCAAGCAGCAGGTGCAATTCCTCCTTGCCCACCCGGATCGGCGGATTCGACCAGATGGTGCGGAACGTGAGGTCGGCCGGCACGTCTTTGGCCAGGACCGCCTTCACATTGCTGAGCCCGAGCCGCGCGGCGTTCCGGCGCACGAGATCAAGCGCTCGCTCGTTCACATCGACCGCCCACACCGTCGCGTGCGGCGCGGAGAGCGCCAGGTGCAGGCTGATCGGTCCCCAACCCGCTCCAAGGTCGAGGAAGTCGCCGCTCGGTGGGGGTTCGGGGGCGTTGTCCAGGAGCACCTGAGTGCCGGCGTCGACGTGGTCGGGGCTGAAAATACCGTTCGCGGTGGTCACGGCATAGCGCTGACCGGCGATCGAAACGGTGATCTCCCGCAGCTTCAGTTCGCTCTCGGGTGCAGCGGAGAAGTAATGGTCGGATGCCATAGATGGAACTTATCGGAGTTGGAGCAACTAGGGTTAAAGCAATGATTGAACCAACCGCGCCCGAGGGCGACGACGTCGTGGCGCGGGTGTTGGCCAGCGCCGACTCCCGCGCGTCAGGGTATGCGCTCTTCGGCGGTTCTGCCCAGGCGCTGCAGCCCACCGCCCCGCACAGCGAGTCCGGTCATGACGGGGAGCAATTCGACCTCGAAGACCGCAACGCGCTCCGACGCGTGGCCGGCCTCTCCACCGAACTTCAAGACGTCACCGAGGTCGAGTACCGGCAACTTCGACTCGAGAACGTCATTCTGATCGGTGTGTACTCCCAGGGCACGGCAACGGATGCCGAGAACTCACTTCGGGAGCTCGCGGCGCTGGCTGAAACGGCTGGCGCAACCGTCCTGGACGGGCTGCTGCAGCGGCGCCCGAACCCCGACCCCAGCACCTATTTCGGCAAGGGCAAAGCGGCCGAACTCGCCGGGCTCGTGCAGGCGCTGGGGGCAGACACTGTCGTCGCCGACACGGAACTGGCGCCCAGCCAGCGTCGTGCCCTCGAAGACGTGGTCAAGGTGAAGGTCATCGACCGCACCGCTGTCATCCTCGATATCTTCAGCCAGCACGCCAAGAGCCGCGAGGGCAAGGCACAGGTCGAACTGGCGCAGCTCGAATACCTGCTGCCCCGGCTGCGCGGCTGGGGCGAGTCCATGTCGCGCCAGGCCGGCGGACAGGTCGGCGGCGCGGGCGCGGGCATGGGATCGCGCGGTCCGGGCGAGACCAAGATCGAGCTGGACCGCCGCCGCATCCATACCCGCATGGCGAAGCTCCGCAAGCAGATCGCGGAGATGAAACCCGCGCGGGAGGCGAAGCGGGCGAACCGGCGGCGCAACGCCGTGCCATCCGTCGCCATCGCCGGCTATACCAACGCCGGCAAGTCGAGCCTGCTGAACCGCATCACCAAGGCCGGGGTGCTGGTGGAGAACGCGCTGTTCGCCACGCTCGACGCGACCGTGCGCAAGTCGGCCACCGAGGATGGACGGCTGTACACGCTCACCGACACCGTCGGCTTCGTGCGCAACCTGCCGCACCAACTGGTTGAGGCGTTCCGCTCGACGCTGGAGGAGGTCGCGGACGCCGACGTCATCGTGCACGTCGTCGACGGCTCGCATCCCGATCCCGGGAGCCAGCTCTCGACCGTTCGCGACGTGATCGGCGAAGTCGGCGCTCGGGGCATCCCGGAGATCGTGGTGTTCAACAAGAGCGACCTGATCGGCGACGACGACCGGCTGGTGCTTCGCGGACTGGAACCGAAGGCGATCTTCGCCTCGGCGCGCACCGGGGAGGGGATCGACGACGTGCTCGCCGCGATCGCCGAGCTGCTGCCGAGCCCGCGCATCGAACTGGACCTGCTGATCCCCTACGAGCGAGGGGACCTGATCGCCACCCTCCACGAGCAGGGTCGGGTGCTCTCCACCGTCTACGCCGAGACCGGCACGCTGGTGACCGCGCTCGTCACCGAGGCCATCGAGTCGCAGTTTGCCGACTTTCTGGTCACGAGCGGCCGCGACTAGGAAGCGCCCGCTCAAACCACCCGTCGAGAGCCTGAAGGCGAACTCTGGCCGCTACAGGGCGCGGAAGACCGAGACGACCTTGCCGAGGATTTCGGCGTAGTCGCCGACGATGGGCTCGAAGTTGGTGTTGCGGGGGAGCAGCCAGGTGTGCCCGTCACGCTGCCGGAACACCTTCACTGTGGCCTCGTTGTCGAGCATCGCCGCTACGATCTCGCCGTTCTCCGCGGTCTTCTGGGAACGCACGACCACCCAGTCACCGTCGAGGATGGCAGCGTCGATCATGGAGTCGCCGACGACCTTCAGCATGAACAGCTCACCCTTTCCCACGATCTGCCGGGGAAGGGGGAAGACCTCGTCGACCTGTTGCTCGGCGGTGATCGGGATTCCGGCCGCGATCCGTCCCACGAGGGGCACCATCGCGGCGTCTCCGATCTGCGCGCCCGTCTGGAACCGTTCCAGCTCGGCTTCAGTGTCGTCGTTCTGGGTTTGCGGCAGCTCGATGAGCACCTCAAGCGCCCGGGGCCGGTTCGGGTCACGGCGGAGGTATCCGCTCAACTGCAGCTGGTTCAGCTGATGGGTGACGCTGGAAAGGGACGCCAGGCCTACGGCATCCCCGATCTCGCGCATGCTCGGCGGATAGCCCCGCTGGGACACCGAGCGTTGGATGTAGTCGAGGATCTGGCGCTGCTTGTCGCTCAGGCTCTTGCGGCGCCGCGTACGGCGCTTCTGGCCGCCCGTGCCAGCCGCAGATCCGCTGCTCGCCGGGCCCGCGCTCGCTGGGCCCCCGCTCGCTGAACCGTTGCTGCCTGAACCGCTGCCGGCCTGCGCCATGTCGTCGCCCCTCTGCGTCCGTTCCACTCCGGGTTGCGCCCGCATCTTTTCGCGGCACCGGGGGAATGTCGGTGGTGTCTGGTTGGGTTCAACCGGACAATCGAAACTGTATCTGCCGCACTGTCGGCAGGCAAACATTTCTTCGAGCGGGTCGGAAATCGGGGAGAAGAAATCCGGTCATCGGTCTTGATTGTTCGAACACTAGTAGTTATGTTCGGTACAGAAGTTCTAGTCGCTCGCACGGGCGTTCGAGCTTCGCCGTAGATCAGGAGGTTCGAAATGACCGCATTTCGTCAGGCAGTGCTCGCACAGTCGTCATCAGCGCAGTCGCCATCCGCACGGTCGTCATCCCCGCAGTCGTCATTTGCGCAGCCGTCATCCGCTCACGCGTCATCGGTGCAGCCGTCATCCGTGCAGCCGTCATCCACAGCCCGAGCACACGCCGCGGCCGCCACGCGGCTCCGTCCGACTCGCCGTGGGCGGGCGGTCTTCACAGCGGCGGCGGCGGTTCCCCTCGTCGCCGGCGCCCTCGGCTTCGCCCTCAACGGCGGCGTGGCGGCCGCCAGCGACCGTGGCCCGGGTCAGTCGTTCGACTACGTCACGATCGCCGCCGGAGAGTCGCTGTGGCAGGTCGCCGAAGACGTGGCGCCCGCCGACGACCCCCGCGATGTCATCGCGGACATCGTCGACCTGAACCGCCTCACGAGCGACGCCGTGCAGCCTGGCCAGCGCATCGCTCTCCCCGCGGGCCTCAAGCGGCACGCCGATAACATTGACGGGTGACCAGCCTCGATGACCTCCCGCTCCGCAACGATCTGCGGGGCCTTTCCCCCTACGGTGCACCGCAGAAGCGCGTCCCGGTTGCGCTGAACGTCAACGAGAACTCGCACCCGATACCGGAGCCGGTCGCCCACGACATCGTCGCGTCCCTCGCTCAGGCGGTCCTCTCGCTGAACCGTTACCCCGACCGCGAGTTCACGGTGCTCCGCGAGGCACTCGCGCGGTATCTCGGACACGGCCTCGCGCCCGAGAACATCTGGGCGGCGAACGGCTCCAACGAGGTGCTCCAGCAGGTGCTCCAGGCCTTCGGCGGCCCTGCCCGCTCGCTGATGGGCTTTGTCCCGACCTATTCCATGTATCCGATTCTCGCCTCAGGCACCGGCACCCGCTGGATCGCCGGCACCCGCGACGACGACTTCGAGCTCTCGCCCACGACCGCCGCCGACCAGGTGCGCCGCGAGAAGCCTGACATCGTCTTCCTCTGCGCACCCAACAACCCGACCGGCACCCCGCTGTCACTCGAAACCGTCAGCGCCGTCTACGACGCCACCGACGGCATCGTCATCGTCGATGAGGCCTACGCCGAGTTCGCCCCCGACGGGACCCCCAGCGCTCTCAGCCTGCTGCCCGGGCGGCCCCGGCTCGCCATCTCGCGCACCATGAGCAAGGCGTTTGCCTTCGCGGGCGCGAGGGTCGGCTACCTCGCCGCCGACCCGGTCTTCACCGACGCCCTGCGCCTCGTGCGGCTGCCCTATCACCTCTCCGCGCTCACCCAGGCGGCCGCTGTCGCCGCGCTCGCGCACACCGGGGAGATGCTGGCCATGGTCGATGACATCCGCGGGCAGCGCGACCGCATCGAACGGGAACTTCCGGGGCTCGGCTACCGCCCCTACCGCAGCGGGAGCAACTTCGTCCTCTTCGGCGGCGTGGCCGATCCGCAGGCCACCTTCGAAGCGCTGCTCGCGGAGGGCGTGCTGATCCGAGACGTGGGAATCCCCGGCCACCTGCGAGTCAGCGCGGGCACCGAGGCCGAGACGAGCGCCTTCCTCGCCGCCCTCGCTCGCGTCGGCGAATAAGCTGGACATATGAGCACCCCAGCACCCGGTTCGCGCGTCGCCAGCGTCAGGCGCGAGACCAGCGAATCGAGCATCGATCTCAGCCTCAACCTCGACGGGTCGGGCGTGATCGACGTGGACACATCGGTGCCGTTCTTCGACCACCTCCTGACTGCGTTCGCGAAGCACTCCCTCACAGATCTCACCGTGCGGGCGCGCGGTGACGTGCAGATCGACGTGCACCACACCGTCGAAGACGTGGGCATCGTGCTCGGGCAGGCGATCCGTACCGCGCTGGGCGACAAGTCCGGCATCTCCCGCTACGGCGACGCACTGGTCCCGCTGGATGAGGCACTCGTGCAGGCTGTCGTCGACATGTCCGGGCGCCCCTACCTCGTGCACAGCGGCGAACCCGAGGGTTTCGAATTCCACCTCATCGGCGGCCACTTCACCGGCTCGATGGTGCGCCATGTCTTCGAGGCCATCGCGTTCAACGCGGCGCTCACCATGCACGTGACGGTCGTCGGCGGCCGCGACCCGCACCACATCGCCGAGGCCGAATTCAAGGCGTTCGCGCGGGCCTTCCGGCAGGCAAAAGCGTTCGACCCACAGGTCACCGGGATTCCCTCCACCAAGGGTGCCCTGTGACCAACGTCGTCGTCTTCGACTACGGCACCGGCAACATCCACTCGGCGGTCAAAGCCCTGGAGCTTGCCGGCGCCGACGTGACGCTGACCGCCGACCGGCGGCTGGCTACGGAGGCAGACGGCCTCGTCGTGCCCGGTGTCGGGTCGTTCAGTGCGGTGATGCAGGCTCTGAACGCCGTGCACGGCGGTGACGTCATCGACCGGCGGCTGGCCGGCGGCCGGCCAGTGCTCGGCATCTGTGTGGGCATGCAGGTCATGTTCGAGCGCGGTGTGGAACGCGGCATCGACGCAGCCGGGCTTGGGGAATGGCCGGGCACCGTCACACAGCTGCGCGCCCCGATCCTGCCGCACATGGGGTGGAACACCGTGACCCCCGACCCCGGCTCGGTGCTCTTCCGCGGGATCGAGGAGGAGCGCTTCTATTTCGTGCACTCCTACGCTGCGCAGAATTGGAGCCTCGACACCGTCCCGCCGTTCCCCGAACCCCGTCTCACCTGGGCCGAGCACGGCGTGCCGTTTCTCGCCGCCGTCGAGAACGGTCCGCTCTCGGCCACCCAGTTCCATCCCGAGAAGTCGGGCGAGGCCGGCATCCGGCTGCTCTCGAACTGGCTCGGGTCGCTTCACGGGTAGTATCGAGTGTTTGTCATGGCCGGAAGGCCGGCGCCCACCGAACAAGGACAATCATGAGCGAGTTCAACAACACCCCGCGGCTGGTACTGTTCCCGGCCGTCGACGTGGCCGGCGGCAAGGCCGTGCGGCTGACCCAGGGTGCCGCCGGAACCGAGACCAGCTACGGCGACCCCGTTGATGCCGCTGAGGACTGGGCCGCGCAGGGGGCCGAGTGGATCCACCTCGTCGACTTGGACGCCGCGTTCGGCCGCGGCACCAACACGGGGGTGCTGAAGAAGGTGATCCGCCAGGTACGCGGCGTGAACGTCGAACTCTCCGGCGGCATCCGTGACGACGCCTCGCTGGAAGCCGCGCTCGGGACCGGTGTCAAGCGCATCAACCTCGGCACCGCTGCCCTGGAGAATCCCGAGTGGGCCGCGAGCGTCATCGCCCGGTACGGCGAAACGATCGCCGTCGGGCTGGATGTGCGCGGCACCACCCTCGCTGCCCGCGGGTGGACCCGCGACGGCGGCGACCTGTGGCAGGTGATGGACCGCCTGGAAGACGCCGGCTGCGCCCGGTACGTCGTCACCGACGTCACCAAGGACGGCACCCTGCAGGGCCCCAACCTCGACCTGCTGCGACAGGTGATGGACCGCACCCGGCGCCCGGTCGTCGCATCCGGCGGCATCTCGAGCCTCGATGACCTGGTCGCACTGCGGGAGCTCGTGCCCCTCGGCCTCGAAGGCGCGATCGTCGGCAAGGCGCTGTACACGGGAGCCTTCACGCTCGCTGAGGCGCTGGATGTCGCCGGCTCGTAACCTCGGCTCCCAGGGCGACCTCCCGGGCACCGACTCCGCCGGCAAGCCGTGGGCGGGCCGCGCGTTCGAGCCCAACCTGAACGCCGACGACGACGGCAGCGCATCCCCCGAGCTCCGAGACGCGCTCAGCCGTTTCCGCAGCCGCGAGGTGGGGGAGGAAGCGGTTGTCGATGCCCTCCGCACCGCCCGGCTGCTCGTTCCCCTCGTCGCGCAGCTGGGCGAGGGCGGCGCTGGCGAACATGGGCTCACGATCGACAAGAGCCAGGAGCTGTCCATCATCACTGTCGCCGGGCCGGACGGCCGGCGGGTGTTCCCGGTGTTCTCCTCGGTGGAGGCGATGGCGTCATGGGACGCCGCCGCGCGCCCGGTACCCGCCGACGCGGTGCGCGTGGCGTTGGCCGCCGCGCAGGACAACACCGACCTTGTCATCCTCGACCCGACGGCCCCCACCGAGTTCCTCATCCGCCGCCCGGCCCTATGGGCGATCGCCCAGTCCGCCTCGTGGACGCCCAGCTACGCCAGCCGGGCCGTCGCCCGGGCATTCGAGGAATCCATCGCGACCGAGCTGTCGGTGCTCGCCGTCTCCCTCGTGCCGGGCGACCCCGATGCGCGCCTGGCCGGACCGGAACTCATCGTGCGCCTCGAGCTCATCGCCGGGCTCACCCAGGCCGAACTCGACACGACCCTCTCCCGGCTGGCGGCGCGCTGGTCGGCCAGCGACGCCATCGCCACCGGGGTCGATTCGCTGCGGGTGCAACTCGTCGCCTCGGCGTGACCCCGTAGCAGGCCGCGGCACGCCGGTCAAGCAGTTGACAGAACGGTATCTCTCACGAATGATAAGGAGAGAGAACGGTCCCTCTCATCGGGGTGGCCGAGTCGGTGATCGGCTGCAGCCACTGCATCCGGGAGAGAACTGGTGCCACCCGTGTCGGAGAACGAGACGACCTACCCCGTGCAGGGCGTCCTCCAAGGGCGGTATCGCCTCGCCGAGCCGATCGGCTATGGCGGCATGGCAACGGTGTACCGCGCGCGTGACGAACTGCTCGGGCGCGACGTGGCCGTCAAGCTGTTCGAGGCGAGCACGAGCGACCCCGCCGACCTGAAGCGCCAGGAGAACGAGCTGGCCGTGCTGGGCAGCCTCAGTCACCACAGCGTCGTCACCCTCCTCGACGCGGGCGTCGACCGGGCGAATCCGGAGCACCCTCACCTGTACCTCGTCATGGAGCTGCTCCGCGGCGCCGATCTCAAGCAGACCCTCAAGCACGGGCCGCTGTCGGTGCGCCAGGCGGCCGAGATCGGCTACGACCTCGCGCAGGGGCTGGAGTACATCCACGACCTCGGCTTGGTCCACCGGGACATCAAGCCCGCGAACATCCTGATCTCGGCGTACACGAATGCCGACGCACGCCGGTATGCCAAGCTCACCGACTTCGGTATCGCCGTCCGCGCCGAGGAGGCCCTGGAAACCCAGGACGGAACGACGACCGGCACGGCTGCCTACCTCAGCCCGGAGCAGGCCCTCGGGCGGCAGATCGGGCCGGCAAGCGACATCTACTCGCTGGGACTGGTCGTGCTCGAATGCCTGACCGGCGAGTTGGCCTTTCCCGGGCAACCCGTCCAGTCAGCCCTGGCCCGGCTGCAACGCGACCCCGAGGTGCCGGAATGGATCACCCCCGCCTTCCGTGAACTCCTGATCGGGATGACGCAGCGCGAGCCGGAGGACCGGCCGCCCATCCGGGAGGCGATCCTCGCGTTCCGCCAGCTGGTGGTCTCCGACGCCGGCCGGCACAAGGTCGTCGACCAGGAATTGATTCCCGACAACGAAGCGGCCCGGCTCGACGCGGTCGCCCGCTATGACATCCTCGACACCCCTCCCGACGGAGCCTTCGACCGCATCACGGCTCTGGCGGCGCGCCTCTTCCAGGTGCCCGTCGCGATCGTCAGCATCGTCGACCACGACCGGATCTGGTTCAAGTCGCACCACGGGGTGGATGTCACCCAGATCGGCCGCGACCCGGGCCTGTGCGCCTCGGCGATCCTGTTCAATGAGCCCTGGGTGGTGGAAGACGCGCGAGCGGACCCGCGCACACTGGTCAACCCTCTGGTCGCCGGTGACTTCGGGCTGCAGTTCTACGCCGGCGTCCCCTTGCGCACCCACGACGGCTTCAACCTCGGCACCCTCTGCGTGCTCGACTTCGAGCCGCGCCCCGTCACCGATGACGAGATGCGCACGCTGGAAGACCTGGCAGCGGTGGTCATGAGCGAGCTGGAGCTGCGTCGGGAGACCCGACGGCTGCACGCCCAACCCGCGGCGGCGGTCCCGAGCGAATCCGCCCGCCCTGACTCCGTGCCGGCCGCCCCCACGCCTGGCGGGTTCGTGCCGGCCGCTCCTTCGCGGGGTGAGTTGGCGCCGGTTCTCCTGTAGCGGGCGTCCGCGGCACGCAGCGCCGGTACTCAGGCGATGATGGTGATATGAGCGACGTGCTGCAGCGGTTCTCGCCGGCGACCCGAACCTGGTTCGAAGGCGCCTTCGCTGCCCCCACCGCCGCCCAGCTCGGGGCCTGGGACGCCATCTCCCGCCGCTCCCACGCGCTCGTGGTCGCACCGACCGGGTCGGGTAAGACCTTGGCGGCGTTCCTCTGGGCGATCGACCGTCTGGCGACGACGGATGCCGCGGGCGGGCAGGACGCGTCAGGCGCCGGCACCCGCGTGCTCTATATCTCCCCGCTCAAGGCGCTCGCCGTTGACGTGGAGCGCAACCTAAGGGCACCGCTCGTGGGCATCACGCAGACCGCGAGGCGCCTGGGGGAGGAGCCGCCCGACGTCACGGTGGGGGTGCGATCCGGTGACACGCCGGCCGCCGAACGCCGGGCACTGGCCAAGGACCCGCCGGACATCCTGATCACCACGCCCGAATCGTTGTTCCTGATGCTCACGTCCGCGGCGAGAGAGTCGCTGCGCACCGTGCACACCGTCATCATCGACGAGATCCACTCGGTCGCCGCCACCAAGCGCGGTGCCCACCTCGCCGTGTCCCTCGAGCGCCTCGACGGGCTCCTGGCCGCGCCCGCGCAGCGCATCGGCCTCTCCGCCACCGTGCGCCCGCACGAGGAGGTGGCTCGGTTCCTCGGCGGCCAGGCCCCGGTGGAGATCGTGGCGCCCCCGGCGCACAAACGCTTCGACCTGCGCGTGCTCGTGCCGGTCGAAGACATGACCGATCTCGGTTCACCCCCGCCGCGCGAAGGCTCGACCGCCGCGTCGGCGCCGCAGGCCGGGTCGATCTGGCCGCACGTGGAAGAGGCGATCGTCGACGAGGTGCTGGCACGCACCTCCACGATCGTCTTCGCCAACTCCCGCCGGCTCGCGGAACGGCTGACGGCGCGGATCAACGAGATCTATGCCGAGCGGGTGCTCGAGCCCGTGCCCGTGGCCGTCGCCGCCGAGGTGGGCGGCGCACCCGCAGGCCCGCCCGCCCAGCTGATGGGGGCATCCGGACAGTCCGCTGCCCACGGCGACGACGCGCCACTGCTCGCCCGCGCCCACCACGGTTCGGTCAGCAAAGACCAGCGGGCCATGATCGAGGACGACCTGAAATCCGGCCGGCTGCGCTGCGTGGTCGCCACCTCGAGCCTCGAGCTCGGCATCGACATGGGCGACGTCGACCTCGTCGTGCAGGTCGAGTCCCCGCCGTCCGTGGCCAGCGGGTTGCAGCGGCTCGGCCGCGCGGGCCACCAGGTGGGCGAGGTCTCCCGGGGCGTGATCTTCCCCAAGCACCGCGCCGACCTCATCCACGCCACCGTCGCCGCCGAGCGCATGGTGGAGGGGCTGATCGAGACGCTCGCTGTCCCCGCGAACCCGCTCGACATCCTCGCCCAGCAGACGATCGCGGCCGTCGCGCTCGAACCCATCGACGCCGAGGAGTGGCTCGCCCAGGTGCGCCGCAGCGCCCCGTTCGCCACCCTGCCGCGCTCGGCCTACGAGGCCACCCTCGACCTGCTCTCCGGCCGCTACCCCTCCGACCAGTTCGCCGAACTCCGCCCCCGCATCATCTGGGACCGGGACAGCGGGCTTCTCACCGGGCGCCCCGGCGCGCAGCGGCTGGCCGTCACGAGCGGCGGAACCATCCCCGATCGCGGACTGTTCGGGGTGTTCATGGCCGGCGGTGACTCGGCGACGGGCAAACGCGTGGGCGAGCTCGACGAGGAGATGGTCTACGAGTCGCGGGTGGGTGACGTCTTCGCCCTCGGGGCCACGAGCTGGCGCATCCAGGAGATCACGCACGACCGCGTGCTCGTCGTGCCCGCTTTCGGCGAGCCCGGCCGGCTGCCGTTCTGGCGCGGCGACGGCATCGGCCGTCCCGTGGAGCTCGGCCGGGCGATCGGCGCCTTCCTGCGCGAGCTTTCGGCGAGCACCCCGCCTGACGCGCTGGCGCGACTTCAGGCCATCGGGCTCGACGAGCGCGCCGCCCGCAATCTCCTGGCGTTCCTCGCCGAGCAGCGCGCGGCCACCGCCCACCTGCCCACCGACACAACGCTCGTGGTCGAACGGTTCCGCGACGAACTGGGGGACTGGCGCGTGGTGCTGCACTCCCCGTACGGCATGCAGGTGCACTCGCCGTGGGCGCTCGCCGTCGGCGCCCGGGTGCGGGAACGCTACGGGATCGACGGCGCCGCCGTCGCAAGCGATGACGGCATCGTGGTGCGCATCCCCGACATGGGAGCCGAGCCGCCCGGCGCCGACCTGTTCGTGTTCGACCCGGCCGAACTCGAGCAGGTCGTCACCGACGAAGTCGGTGGCAGCGCCCTCTTCGCCTCTCGATTCCGCGAATGCGCCGCCCGGGCCCTGCTGCTGCCCCGGTACAAGCCCGGCAGCCGGTCGCCGCTCTGGCAGCAGCGGCAGAAGGCCGCGCAGCTCCTCGACGTCGCGCGCACCTTCCCCACCTTCCCGATCATCCTCGAAACCGTTCGCGAGTGCCTCCAGGACGTCTACGACCTGCCGGCGCTCACCGGCATCGCGACGCAGATCGCCGCCCGGGGCATCCGCGTGGTCGAGACGACGACGGATGCCGCCAGCCCGTTCGCGTCAAGCCTGCTGTTCGGCTACGTGGCCGCGTTCATGTACGAGGGGGACTCGCCGCTGGCCGAGCGCCGCGCCAGCGCCCTCGCCATCGATTCCAGCCTGCTGGCGGAGCTTCTCGGCCGGGTCGAACTGCGCGAACTCCTCGACCCCGCCGTGCTGGAGCGCACCCATCGTGAACTGCAGCGGCTGGACGACGACCGCAAGGCGCGCGGGCTCGAGGGCACCGCCGACCTGCTGCGCGGCCTCGGGCCGCTGGAGCCCGCCGAGGTCGCCGAGCGCCTGCTTCCCGAGCCCGGCGGACCCTCCGCCGCCAAGCACCTCGCCGCCCTGGTGCAGGCCCGCCGTGCGATCGAGGTCACGATCGCCGGGCACCGTCGCTTCGCCGCCGTCGAGGACGCCGGCCGGCTCCGCGACGCCCTCGGCACCCCGCTGCCGCCGGGCGTCCCCGCCGCGTTCCGCGAGACGGTGCGCGACCCGCTGGGCGACCTGGTCAGCCGGTTCGCGCGCACCCGCGGACCCTTCACCGCAACGGATGTCGCCGACCGCTTCGGACTCGGCGTCTCCGTCGCGCAGGCGGCACTCCGGCGCCTCGCCGACAGCCGCCGGGTGGTCGAAGGCGAGTTCCGCCCGCACGCCACCGGGCCGGAGTGGTGCGACGCGGAGGTGCTGCGGCGCCTCCGCCGGCGCTCCCTCGCGGCGCTCAGGCACGAGGTCGAGCCCGTCGACCAGCAGACCCTCGCCCGGTTCCTGCCGGCCTGGCAGCATGTCGGCGGAACGCTCCGCGGCGTCGACGGCGTGGCATCCGTCATCGAACAGCTCGAGGGATCGCGGATCCCCGCGTCGGCGTGGGAGAGCCTCGTGCTGGCGGCACGGGTGCGCGACTACTCGCCGGCGATGCTCGACGAACTCACCGCGACCGGCGAGGTGGTCTGGGCCGGGTCGGGTGCGCTGGCCGGGAACGACGGCTGGATCAGCCTGCACCTGGCCGACACCGCCCCGCTCACCCTCCCGCCGCTGCCCGAGATCACCGCGACCCCGCTGCAGCAGGAGATCCTCGCCACACTCGGCGGCGGGGGTGGCTACTTCTTCCGGCAGCTCTCCGACGCGGTCGGCAGCCAGGACGACAGCGCGCTCGCCGCGGACCTCTGGGAGCTGGTCTGGGCCGGCCTCGTCGGCAACGACACCTTCGCGCCGGTGCGGTCCCTCCTGGCCGGCGGCCGCACCGCCCACCAGACCGCGCGCGCGCCGCAGCGCAGCCGCCTGCACCGCGGTCGATCGCTGCCGCGGCCCACCCTGCCGACCCGCGGCGGTGTGCCCACCGTGGCCGGCCGCTGGTCGGTGCTGCCGCTCCCCGACGCGTCGGCCACCCGGCGCGCCCACGCACTCGGGGAGACCCTGCTCGAACGCTACGGGGTCGTCACGCGCGGCTCCGTCATGGCCGAGGGCGTCGTGGGCGGGTTCGCCCTCGCCTACCGCACCCTCTCGGGCTTCGAGGAGACCGGCCGCTGCCGCCGCGGCTACTTCGTGGAGGGCCTCGGCGCCGCCCAGTTCGCCACCGGCGGCACCATCGACCGCCTGCGCTCGTTCACCCCCGTCGACAGCCAGGAGCCGCGCCCGGCCACGGCGATCGCCCTGGCCGCGACCGACCCCGCCAACCCCTACGGGGCGGCGCTGCCCTGGCCGGCCCTGCCCGAGGGCACCGCCCACCGTCCGGGCCGCAAGGCCGGCGCCCTCGTGGTCCTCGCCGACGGCGCCCTCGTGCTCTACGTGGAGCGCGGCGGCAAGTCCGTGATCGCGTTCAGCGACGACCCCGATCTGCTGGCTGAGGGCGCTCGGGCATTGGCCGGCATCATCCGCACCGGCGGCGTGCGAAAGCTTGCCGTCGAAACGGTCAACGGATCCTTCGTGATCGGCAGCATCGTCGGCGACGCCCTGCAGGCGGCCGGGTTCAGCGCCGTGCCCCAGGGCCTGCGGATGCGGAGCTGACCCGTGCCAGAAGGCGACACCGTCTACCTCACCGCCAAGAACCTGAATGCGGCGCTGGCCGGGCACGCGCTCACCCGGTGCGACATCCGGGTGCCCGCCTTCGCCACCGTCGACCTCACCGGCGACGTGGTCGACCAGGTGGAGAGCCGCGGGAAGCACCTGCTCATGCGGGTCGGGGCGACGACCATCCACTCGCACCTGAAAATGGAGGGGTCCTGGCACCTGTACCGGCACGGTTCGACGTGGCGCCGCCCGGCCTTCCAGGCCCGAGCCGTGCTCGAGACAGCGGACTGGACCGCCGTCGGGTTCTCACTCGGACTGCTGGAGGTGCTGCCCACCGCCCAGGCGGACGCCGAGCTGTCCTACCTCGGTCCCGACCTGCTCGGGCCCGACTGGGACCCGGACGAAGCGGTGCGGCGGGTGGCGGCACGCCCCGAGCGTCCGATCGCCGTCGCGCTCGCCGACCAGGGCAACCTCGCGGGCCTCGGCAACGAATACGTCAACGAGCTGTGCTTTCTGCGCGGCCTGCTGCCCACCCGGCCGGTGGGGGAGGTGCCCGACCTGACCGGGCTGATCGCCCTCGCCCACCGGCTCATCACGGCCAACCGGGAACGCGTGCGCACCACCACCGGCGACACCCGCGCCGGCCGGCGCAGCTGGGTGTTCTCACGCGACGGCCAACCCTGCCGTCGCTGCGGCACCGGCATCCGTCGAGGGCTACTCGGACGCACCGAACTCGAGCAGCGCATCACCTACTGGTGCCCGCGCTGCCAGACCTGAACCCGCCCGAACGGGTTCAGGCCGTATCGGCTACCTGTTGTCCGGCGCGATCAGCGGCACCGCGCTGGCGTCGCCGTCATCGGTTCCGCCGCCCTCGTCGTTGTCCTCGGCGAAACCATTCGAGTTGCCCTGGAGCCCGTCGACCAGCCCATTGGTCTGGTCGAAGGTGTGCCCCGGGTCCCCGAGGCTGCCGAGATTCTGCTCGTCGGACGCCGCCGCCTGGCCTTTGCTGCCCGACACGTCTTCGTTACCGGTTGCGTGACTCATACCGCCAGCCTACGCAGCGGCGGCGTTTGGTCAACGGCTCGGGCCGCGACCGGAAAGCCCGGTCAGTTGACGGGACCGGTGTACTTCTCGCCCGGGCCCTTGCCGACGGGGTCGGGAATGGGGGAGGCCTCCCGGAACGCGAGTTGCAGGGAGCGCAGTCCGTCCCGCAGGCTCCGCGCGTGCATATCGCTGATGTCGGGCGCGGATGCCGTCACCAGGCCCGCGAGGGCCGTGATCAGTTTGCGCGCCTCGTCCAGGTCCATCTGCTCGTCGGGGTTGTCGGCCAGACCGCACTTGACCGCAGCGGCGCTCATGAGGTGCACGGCCGCGGTCGTGATGATCTCCACCGCCTGCACGTCTGCGATGTCCCTGGCGGCCTGCGAAGACGCATCCGCTGTACCCGGCGTTGTATTGTCGCTCACTGTCATCCTCTGCTAGACTTGGCCAGGCTCCGGGGCCTTGCCCCGGTACGAAAGTGGAGAATCTCCCACCCGCGCTTGACCGCTTCACCAAGGTTACCGGGTTGTTTACACTCCGCCGTCGCGGCGCTGGTCACAGCGAAACGTCGGTAGACAGGGTGTCGTGTTGTGTGGTTTGCGAGCGATTCGCGGGCCGCGGGGCACGTGGTTCTCCTCGCTTCGTCACCCGGCGGCATCCGTCGCCCGGTTGGGCCCAGCGAAGTTCAAGTAGAGGAGCCACGCATCAGCGAACCCCGTACCAATGACCGTATCCGCGTCCCCGAAGTACGTCTTGTCGGCCCCAGTGGCGAGCAGGTCGGGGTCGTGTCGATCGACGTCGCCCTCCGGCTGGCGCAGGAGGCGGACCTCGACCTGGTCGAAGTCGCCCCCAATTCCAAGCCGCCGGTCGCCAAGATCATGGACTACGGCAAGTTCAAGTACGAGGCTGCGCAGAAGGCCAAGGAGGCCCGGCGCAACCAGGCGAACACGATCCTCAAAGAGGTTCGTTTCCGCCTCAAGATCGACAAGCACGACTACGAGACCAAGCGCAAGCGCGCCGAAGGGTTCTTGAAGGGCGGGGACAAGGTCAAGGCCATGATCCTGTTCCGCGGTCGTGAGCAGTCGCGCCCCGACCAGGGCGTGCGCCTGCTGCAGAGATTTGCCGAGGATGTCGCCGAGTTCGGTTCCGTCGAATCGAACCCGACCATCGACGGTCGAAACATGGTCATGGTCATTGGCCCCCTGAAGAACAAGTCAGAGGTCAAGGGCGAGGTCAACGCACATCGTGCTGCCGACAAGGCAGCGAAACAGGAGGAAAAGAATGCCTAAGCAGAAGACCCACTCCGGGGCCAAGAAGCGCTTCAAGGTGACCGGCACCGGCAAGATCATGAAGCAGCAGGCCGGGATGCGGCACAACCTGGAGGTCAAGGCATCCAAGCGCAAGGCCCGCCTGAACCAGGACCAGGTCCTGTCCGCGGCCGACAGCAAGGTCGCCAAGAAGCTTCTCGGTCGCTAGACCCCGTACCCCGTAAGGAACTAAGAAAATGGCAAGAGTAAAGAGGGCCGTCAACGCCCACAAGAAGCGTCGCGTCATCCTGGAGCGCGCCGAGGGCTACCGCGGCCAGCGTTCGCGCCTGTACCGCAAGGCCAAGGAGCAGGTCACGCACTCGCTGGTCTACAGCTACCGTGACCGTCGTGCCCGCAAGGGTGACTTCCGTCGCCTGTGGATCCAGCGCATCAACGCGGCCTCGCGTGCGAACGGCCTCACCTACAACCGCCTGATCCAGGGCCTCGGCCTGGCCGGTGTCGGCGTCGACCGCCGCATCCTGGCGGACCTGGCCGTCAACGAGCCCGCGACCTTCGCCGCGCTCGTCGAGACCGCACGGGCCGCGCTGCCCGCCGACACGTCGGCCCCGAAGGCCGCCGCGTAACGCGCACCCCTTCAAGAACGGGAGCCTGCCGGTGCAGGCTCCCGTTCTCGCGTTAACTAGGCTGGGGCGCATGCTTGAGAACCCCCGCTCCGCCCGCGTCAAGAACGTCGCCGCCCTCGCCCGGCGCGCGGCTCGCGACGAGTCCGGCCTGTTCCTCCTCGAGGGGCCGCAGTCCGTGCGTGAGGCGCTCAGCTGGCGACCCGAACTCGTCACCGAGGTGTACGCCACGCCCACCGCGCTCGAGCGCCACAGCGAGATCGGACAGATCGCCGAGGACGCGGGGGCCCGGCTCGAGTTCGTGACCGAGCAGGTGCTCGACGCCATGGCCGACACCGTGACCCCCCAGGGCTTCATCGCGGTCTGCCGCCAGTTCCCGGTGTCGGTCCGGCAGATCTTCCAGGGGGAGCCGCGCCTGGTAGCGATCCTGCAGGAGGTCCGCGACCCCGGCAACGCCGGCACCATCATCCGGGCAGCGGATGCCGCGGGCGCCGATGCCGTCATCCTCGCCGGCCGCAGCGTCGACCTCTACAACCCCAAGGTGGTGCGCTCGTCGACGGGGTCCATCTTCCACATCCC
>Ga0157369_10001247_pt1 | contig 31703 bp, 27 predicted proteins | sample C25metaG_FD_113461 | JGI IMG/M metagenome (GOLD analysis project Ga0157369, IMG submission 113461) | Corn rhizosphere microbial communities from Kellogg Biological Station, Michigan, USA - C2-5 metaG | ecosystem: Host-associated > Plants > Roots > Rhizosphere > Soil | place: USA: Michigan... | reverse complement strand
CGTTGACGTACCCGCTTCCCGACGTATAATCCGTGCCATCTCCATGCGCCCTTAGCTCAGTTGGATAGAGCACCGGCCTTCTAAGCCGTAGGTCACAGGTTCGAATCCTGTAGGGCGTGCCATTTTCAAGTCAACACACTTCTACTGAACTCTCTTTCTTTGCTTTATAATCCCTGATATAGCTGGATTTTTCTGTCGCGAGCTCAACTAAAGTCTACTCAGTTCAACCCAAATCAATTGGTGTCTGGGGGCCTTTGCGGGGGCTCATCTCGTTCAATGGAAATTAGGGGCCCCCTATGCCACTAAATGCACGGCAGATCGACACTGCAAAACCAAGAGAGAAAGAATACAAATTAACGGATGGAGGCGGGCTCTACCTGCTGATCAAACCCAACGGTGCTAAATACTGGCGCTTAAAATATCGCGTGCTGGGTAAAGAGAAAAAGCTCTCTATCGGTGTTTATCCCGATATCTCATTGGCAGATGCTCGTTTGAAGCGAGAGGAAGCACGCAAGGTTGTTGCGCTTGGCGGAGATCCAAGCGAAGAGAAGCGGGTTGAAAAACTGGCGCAGAAGGCAAGTGTTGAAAATAACTTCAAAGCTATCGCGCTGGAATGGCATGAGTATAAGCGTACCGGATGGTCAAAAGGCTACGCTGATGACTTAATGGAAGCATTTGAAAACGACATCTTCCCAGATCTCGGCAAGCGACCCATTGCAGAGATAAAGCCGCTGGAGATGCTGACGACGCTGCGTAAGCTAGAGAAGCGCGGTGTTCTCGATAAATTGCGTAAAATCCGACAGGCATGCAATCAGGTATTTCGATACGCGATTGTCACTGGCCGGGCGGAGAATAACCCTGCATCTGAGCTCTCTAGTGCTTTGGCAACGCCAAAGTCACAACATTTCCCTCATCTGCTCGCGGAAGAGCTGCCTGAGTTTTTGCAGGCGTTAGAAGCCTATTCAGGTAGCCCAATCACTCGGCTTGCAACCCGTATTCTGATGCTGACCGGTGTGCGCACCATTGAGTTACGTCTGGCTGAGTGGAAAGAGTTTGATCTTGATAAAGCGATTTGGGAAGTGCCTAAAGAACGCATGAAGATGCGGCGTCCACATATGGTACCGCTGTCAACCCAGGTGGTTGAAGCACTGCGCGAGATCCAAGTGGTTACTGGGCGTTATTCGCTGGTATTTCCCGGACGCAATGACATCACCAAACCAATGAGTGAAGCGAGCATCAATCAGGTGTTGAAACGCATTGGTTATCACGGGAAAGCGACAGGACATGGATTCCGGCACACGATGAGTACCATCCTGCATGAGCAGGGGTATAACACCGCGTGGATTGAGTTGCAGTTAGCTCATGTGGACAAAAACACAATTCGTGGGACGTATAATCATGCTCAGTATCTGGAGCAGAGAAGGGAAATGTTGCAGTGGTATGGGGATTTTGTGGATGGTTTAGGGAAAATTAATACTACTGAGCTCCCAAGAGTCGTTTGAATGGTAATCTCTGATTTAACCTTGCAGCGATATTGGTAAGGGAACTCAAAAAGTGTGTGACTAAAAGAGGTATGTTTATAAGTCTAATGACATGGCTCACACAATAGTAAGCCATGTCATTAATTGGCACAAATCAACATCCAGCACTGCTCTCTGACAGTTATGAGCGTCATCTGTTATAAATACCCAAAATCAATCAGAGCTTGCAAGCATTTTTTTGAGCCCCAGTTTTTGGGCAAAGCTAACATTTCTCAATCGAGCTCTTTTTGAAATATCAGACAACTTTAATATTTCCATTCGAATATTTGCAATAGTTTGCCTATTAGTTAAGTCGGCACTTCTCACTGGAATAGAATCCCTGTACCAACTTCCTGTTACTGATTGCTCATAATCGTTCAAAGATGAAATTGGCGATATTTTTTCACCAATCAAATAACAGTAGAATTTTTCCAGCTTAACATTTGCGTAATTTGCCAATATATTGCAATATTTAGGCATTTGTTGCAGGTAATCAGAAAGATCAACGTCTTGAGCCTTAAACTCAAGCAAAATACACTTACCTTCTCCAGCATAAAGGTAAACATCAGGTCTTTGATTGGGCTTAAACCCTTCTTTTACCATAACTTCATACGCTTCTCGTCGAAGAAGGGGAGTTCCATCAGGTAAAGTTATTTTACTTAACTCTATTTCAGAAAACCCTTGATAATAAAGAAATTCCTCATCAATAACCCAAAGGTCATTAATCTCATCATTGGTTTTTCTTTTAAAAAACAAGTCATGAATAATTCCCTCTTTATCTTTTCTTTTCCCTAAAGGTTGTTCTTCATTTTGAATCTCAAGCTTGCTTGATACTATTTTGTCCAGCAGTGTTGTAATAATCTCTCTACGAATAACGTACTTAGAAAGTTCTTCTTTATTTTGCTCATCAATAAGTCGAGAAATTTCTTTTGATTTTGACTCGATTTGCGCTTGATAATTATCAGAGGCAGGGTTTAGTTTATCTAATTGTTTAATGATGGTTCTGGTTTTATTACTTTTATCTGCGATAATATTGGCTAATTCAACATGTAGAGATTTAATTATCACCTCATCTGGTGCATTCAGCTTTACTCGGCCTTTTACAATGTCAGCAACCTTTGCCGACACACCGAGTTCTAGAGCGAGCATCATCACTCTTTTGCTGGTTGCTTCCTTTGCATCTACAAGTTCCTCATAAATCTTATCAAGCTGAATGCCAACCTCTTTTTTAATATCATCCATATACACATATGAATAATCATAAAATAAAGAAGAAGATATCTGATTAACATCTAATTTAGATTTTATTATAAAGGAATCTACAGCGTCATTTACATTTTCTGGGCGATCTAAGTAATCACCATAAAATGCCGCAATTTTTTTCTTACCAATCAACCCATTCGCATTATTTATAATGGGATTCTTAATGTGTTCGACTGGGATATCTTTACTGCAAAGAAATGCCCCGTGACTTTCTATTGATTCAGCGTCAAACTCAAATACAAGCCACTTAAAAATTTCTGGCTCTTTAACTGAATCGCAAATCCAGTCAACACCACTTTTTGCCTTGTCATTTTGTCGTGGGTAGGAGTAAGGAACTGTAAACTGCCCGGATTGGCAAGGTTCAGGGAAGAGATCGGGAGTCAAGCAAACTGTTTCTGATTCTGAAGACACAGAATATTCAAATTGGAGCTTTAAATCAGGGAATGTGATATCTTTCTGCTTTTCTAAATATACACGTAGTGCATATTGAGATTTAATAAGGGACTCAAATTTTTTCAGTGTCAACGAACTGAAATATTCATCATCTTTTTTCTGTGACTTAAATCCTTGCAAAGTTATTGTTGTCAAAGATTCTTCAGAATTCGACTGCACCAGCCGCTCATCAAAGATGAAGTTCTCATTACTGCTTTTGAAAGTTCGAATATAGCTCTCATTCTTTTCTATATATTGACTAACTATACTAAGTTGAGAGAAACGGTGTAAGAACTGTAAACGCCCAGTACCTCTATTATGATAGCCTTTGGAATTGTCTAATATTGCGCCAAATCTTTCAAAAGAAACACTGTTAAATCCAACACCAGTATCAGAAATAACTATACGATCGAGGTGTTTCTTTTCTTTGTCAATATCGTTGAAATGAAAATTCACACTGATGAATTGTTTTTTAGTGCTTTTTTTTTCGAGGATAGACTCTAAAGAGTTAGTTATTGCCTCAAAAACTGGAGCTAGCGTGTTCTTTGAGGCTGGAATAAGCCTAAGCATACCTTGGAGGTTTGCGTTCGGGTTTCTCATTTTTTCCTAACTCTTTCAGAGAAATTATGTGTGTGGTCAGATTAGCAACAATTGTTAGAAAAATCACTATCAATACTTCGTTAAGTATTCGCCACAACACATCGCAGCCGGTACACCAACACTTCCACAAGCTGTTTCACAACTAGTTCTGTGCAAGCCATCAATTTCCCAGTTTGTAGATGCTGGTCGCGATCGCTTGTCTCGACCATCTTAGAGGGCGCAAACTTGCATGCATTTTGGCCTTAGGTAATTAAGTCCGGCTGATTTTATGAGATAATCCCGGTCAATATCACTTTGTATACATTGGCGACCACTCGCACAGGGATTAACCCATGATGAGGTTTCCTCTCATCAGAGATTAGCTCCAAAATCGAGAGAATCCGATTGTTTTATTAGAAAAAGAGAACGCATTTACATGGCTAAATCACCAACCAAGAAAGCTGGAAAAGGCTTCGAAGAAACACTTTGGGATACCGCCAACCAGCTGCGTGGCAGCGTGGAATCCTCCGAGTACAAGCACGTAGTTTTGAGCCTGGTATTCCTGAAATTTATCAGCGACAAGTTTGAAGCCAAGCGTAACCAGCTGATTGACAACGGCCAGGAAGCTTTTGTCGATATGGACGTTTTCTATCAGCAGGATAACGTCTTCTTCCTGCCACCAGAAGCCCGCTGGTCTTATGTCAAAACCCGTGCGAAGCAAGATGACATCGCGGTGATCGTTGACACGGCTCTTTCCACCATAGAGAAGTGCAATACGTCGCTGACGGGTGCCTTGCCTGATAACTACTTCTCCCGTCAGGGGTTAGAGGTGAAAAGGCTCGCTTCTCTAATTGATACCATTGAGAACATTGACACCCTCGCCAACGAATGCGATCTGACTGAAGAAGATCTGGTAGGCCGCGTTTACGAATATTTCCTTGGCAAGTTTGCCGCCAGCGAAGGTAAAGGTGGTGGAGAGTTCTATACCCCGAAAGCAGTAGTGACCCTGCTTGCTGAAATGCTCGAACCCTATCAAGGCAAGATCTATGATCCTTGCTGTGGCTCAGGCGGCATGTTTGTGCAGTCGCTAAAATTTGTTGAAAGCCATCAAGGTAAGAGTAAGGACATCGCTATTTACGGCCAGGAGTTGACCAGCACCACTTATAAGCTGGCCAAAATGAACCTGGCTGTGCGCGGACTTTCCGGCAATCTGGGAGAGCGCCCGGCTGATACCTTTTTTGCCGATCAGCACCCAGATCTCAAGGCCGATTTCATCATGGCTAATCCACCTTTTAACCTGAAGGACTGGCGCAACGAGGCGGAGCTCACCAACGATCCGCGCTTTGCAGGTTTTCGCACTCCTCCTACCGGCAACGCTAACTATGCCTGGATCCTGCACATGCTCTCCAAGCTGAGCGAAGACGGCACCGCGGGCTTTGTGCTGGCCAATGGCTCGATGAGCTCTAATAGCAGCGGTGAAGGCGAGATCCGTCAAAAGCTGATAGAAGATGACCGTATCGAATGCATGATTGCCCTGCCGGGGCAGCTGTTTTTTACCACCCAGATCCCCGTTTGCCTGTGGTTTATCAGCAAAAGCAAACAAGCCAATCCTCAATATGGCTACCGCGATCGTCGCGGTGAGACTCTGTTTATCGATGCCCGTAATCTTGGCACTATGGTGAGCCGTACCCAAAAAGAGCTGACTAAAGAGGATATTGCCACCATAGCCGACACTTTCCACGCCTGGCGCATTAGCGAAAGCGAACTCAAGCGCCGCATTGAGGCTAAAGAGATCGGTGTCGAGCAATATCAGGATCAGGCTGGTTTCTGCAAAGTCGCGACTCTTGATGATATGAAGGCCAACGACTTTGTGCTGACTCCTGGCCGCTATGTGGGCGCTGCAGATGTTGAAGATGATGGCATCGCCTTTGAAACCAAGATGCAGGAGCTGACCCAAACTCTTTATCGACAATTGGATGAAGCAGCCGTGCTGGATCGAGCTATACGCCAAAATATGGAGGAGCTTGGGTATGGAGAGTAATAATTCTAGATTTTTAGGCGAATATAGCTGGGATACCGTTTGCTTAAAAGAGATATCTCTTAAGATTGGTTCTGGTTCAACTCCTCGCGGGGGAGAGTCTGCTTATATTCCAGAACGTAAAAAATTTGCATTTATCAGAAGTCAGAATGTCTACGATTTCAAATTTGACGTAAGTGGCTTGAGGTTTATATCAGATGAGGACGCTAATAAACTAAAAGGGGTACATCTTCAGAAAGATGACGTGCTAATAAATATCACAGGTGATGGTGTAACATTCTCACGTTGCTGCTTAGTTCCTGAAGAAATTTTGCCCGCAGCTGTTAATCAACATGTTGCAATAATTAGATTAGATAAGAGTAAATGCTTGCCTGGATATCTAATGGCCTACTTATGCTTACCTGAAACCAAAGCATACATTGAAAGTTTCAATGCAGGAGGCAGTAGAAGAGCGATTACAAAAGGACATATAGAAAGCTTCGAGATCCCCTTGCCACCGATGCTTATTCAGGAACATATATCCAGAGTCACGCTTGGTTTATTGGCAAAGCAAAGTATTAATACTCAAATCAACCAAACTCTAGAGCAAATGGCACAAGCGCTCTTTAAATCATGGTTCGTGGATTTTGACCCCGTAGTCGATAACGCGTTGGATGCAGGCTTTTTCGAGCAGGATTTAGAGTTCTCTGATGAGTTGCTGCGCCGTGCTGAGGCCCGTAAAGCTGCGCGCGAAAATGCAGACTTCAAACCTTTATCGGAGGATATCCGCCAGCTATTCCCTGCCGCTTTTGAGGAATGCTCTGAGCCTTCACTTGGTTTGGGGGGCTGGGTGCCGGAGGGGTGGGTATATGATTGTTTCAGCGAACTTCTATCAAGCACAATAGGGGGAGATTGGGGGAAAGATTCTCAAGATGAAAAACACACAACCCAATCTCGTATCGTGCGTGGAACTGACATTCCTGACTTGATAAGTGGTCAGTTAAGTAATGCACCTTTACGATGGGTTGACCCCAAGAAGTTACAATCAAGACAGATTGAAGCAGGCGATATTATCATTGAGGTTTCAGGCGGTAGTCCTACCCAATCTACGGGTCGTTCCATTTTCATGACTCAATCAATACTTAATCGTCTGGGTGGCGTAGTTGAACCAGCAAGTTTCTGTCGAAGATTTAAGCCTAAATCGTTCTGTTTGGGGGTACTCGCTTCGCTACACCTGCAAGCAATCTACTCTGATGGAAAAATGTGGGAGTACCAGAATCAAAGTACTGGTATAGCAAATTTTCAAACCAAATTTTTCTTGGAAGCGGAACGAGTACTGATGCCGTCCGACAAAGTTCTTGAGAACTTTTGCCAAATCGTTACACCTCTTATAGAGAAAAGTCAGAATAGTGAGCAAGTTGCGTTAGCCAAGCTTCGCGACACCTTGTTGCCCAAACTAATCTCCGGTGAGCTATGTATTGGCGATGGTGAGTTCGACACCGCAGACGAAGTATTGGCATAAACCATCCGACCGCCACACGGTTTATTTACGGTGAGGCGGTTATTACTTGATCGGCCATACCGACAACAACACGAATAAGAAGCCATTGCCATGAGCCATATTTTCACGGAAGCGAAGCTGGAACAGGCCATTATCTCCCTACTGGGACAGCACTCGAATGCGGAGGGCCAACCCTGTTACCCTCATTTTGTGGGTAGCAACGTGTCGCGCAAAGAGAAAAGTGAGGCGCTGATTACGGATGACCTGCGCCAGTATCTGGCCAACCAGTATCAGCCAGAGGGGATCACGGAAGGGGAGATTTCTCACATCCTCCATCAGTTGCAGACGCTTCCTGACAGCGATCTCTATCAGAGCAATAAAACCTTCTGCCACTGGCTCAGCAACGGCTTTTTACTTAAACGTGAAGATCGTAATAAGAAAGACCTCTATATCGAGCTGATGGATACCCGCACTTTGTCAGAGCAGTTAGCCAGCTTATTTACAGGGCATGGCGAAGAGATGGCCGAGGTGGGCAATAATATCTACCGGTTGGTTAATCAACTGGAGATAGAAGGTCAGACCCGTGACGGCGGGCTGCAACAGCGTATCCCCGATGGCATCTTGTATGTGAACGGCCTGCCGCTGGTAGTCTTCGAGTTTAAATCAGCGGTACGGGAAGAAGAGGCCACCATCTATGACGCCTGGCGCCAACTTTGTGTGCGCTACAAGCGCGATATTCCTAAGCTATTCGTCTATAACGCGCTGTGTATTCTCAGTGACGGGGTGAACAATAAGCTAGGTAATTTGTTTGCTCCATACGAGTTTTACTACGCCTGGCGCAAGGTGAACGGTAACGAGTCCACCGAGCAAGATGGCATCAACGGCCTCTACACTCTGATCCAAGGGTTATTTCATCCGGTCCGTTTGCTGGACGTGTTGAAGAACTTCGTTTTCTTCCCAGACACCAGCAAACAGGAAGTGAAGATCTGTTGTCGCTACCCGCAGTATTACGCCGCCCGCAAGCTTTACTACAACATTAAAAAAGAGCGCAAGCAGATAACGGCTAACGGCGAGAATATCGGTGGCACCGGTAAAGGGGGAACCTACTTTGGTGCTACTGGCTGCGGCAAGAGCTATACCATGCAGTTCCTTGCCCGGTTGTTGATGAAGAGCGTCGATTTTGCCAGTCCGACCATTGTTCTCATTACCGACCGCACCGATCTTGATGAACAACTCGCGAAGCAATTCTGCAATGCCACCGCTTTTATCGGCGATGCAGTGATTGAACCGGTCACCAGCCGTCAGGATCTGCGAGACAAGCTGGCCGGATGCGCTAGCGGCGGGGTATTCCTGACCACCATCCACAAGTTTACTGAAGATATTCAACTGCTCTCCAATCGCAGCAATATCATCTGTATTTCTGACGAAGCCCACCGCAGCCAGATCAACCTCGACTTAAAGATCAGCATCGATGCTGAAAGCGGAACGGTGAAAAAGACCTACGGCTTTGCTAAGTATCTACACGACTCGCTGCCTAACGCGACCTATGTTGGTTTTACCGGCACCCCTATCGACGCCACACTGGATGTGTTCGGTCCTACCATCGATAGCTACACTATGACCGAGTCGGTTAACGATGAAATCACGGTGCGGATTGTCTACGAAGGGCGAGCTGCCAAAGTGGTGCTTGATAACAGTAAGCTGGAAGAGATCGAGCAGTACTATCAAGAATGCGAAAAACTGGGTGCAAGTGAACACCAGATTGAAGAGAGCAAGAAAACCACGGCCAATATGAATTCCATCCTGGGCGATCCGGATCGCATCGAGGCATTGGCTAAGGATTTCGCACAGCATTACGAAAAACGGGTGACGGAAGGTTCGACCATCAAAGGTAAGGCGATGTTTGTCTGTGCCAGCCGGGAGATTGCCTACGATTTCTATAAGAGTCTGAAGCTATTGCGCCCCGATTGGTTCGAGGCGAAACAGGCTATTGATGGTGCCACTCTTACCGAGCAAGAGAAAAAAGAATTGATGAGTCTTCCTTTGGTCAACATGGTAATGACCCGGGGCCAGGATGATGAAGAGGCCATGTATAACTTGCTCGGTACTAAGGAGTACCGCCGGGAGTTGGACAAACAGTTCAAGAACCCCAAATCTAACTTTAAGATCGCCATCGTGGTGGACATGTGGCTGACCGGCTTTGACGTGCCCGAACTTGATACCATTTACATCGATAAGCCGCTGCAAAAGCACAACCTGATCCAAACTATTTCGCGGGTAAACCGCCGGTATGAGGGTAAGGAAAAGGGACTGGTAGTCGATTACATCGGTATTAAAAGCCGAATGAACATGGCATTGGCCATGTACTCGAAGGCTGATAAATCCAACTTTGAAGATGTCCAACAGTCACTGATTGAGGTGCGTAATCACCTGCATCTGCTTGCTCAGGTATTTCATAATTTCGACAGCCGTGATTACTTCTCTGGGGCACCCACTTTGCAACTAGACTGCCTCAATCGGGCCGCCGAGTTTGCCCTGCAGACCAAGAAGATTGAGCTTCGCTTTATGGGATTGGTGAAACGCCTGAAAGCCGCTTATGACGTTTGCGTTGGCAGTGAAGAGATCACTCAGGATGAGCGTGAGCGAATTCATTTCTATCTGGCCGTGCGTTCTATCGTCTACAAGCTGACTAAGGGCGATGCGCCGGACACTGCGCAGATGAACCAAAAAGTGCGTGAGATGATTGCCGAGGCGCTCAAAGCTGAAGGGGTTGAAGAGATCTTCACCTTAGGTGAGGACAAAGCCGAGACCATCGACATCTTTGACGACGAGTACATGGCTCGCATCGGCAAGATCAAGTTGCCCAATACCCGGATGCAACTACTGCAAAAGATGTTGGCAAAAGCCATCAGCGATTTTCAAAAAGTTAACCAGCTTCAGGGCATCAATTTCTCCAAGCGTTTCCAGGCATTGGTTGAACAGTACAACCAGCGTAAGGAGAACGACGTGCTCAACGGTGAAGAGTTCGATACTTTCACTCAGCAGATGGCCAATATGATCTACGACATTAAGACCGAGATGATGTCATTTGCCGATATTGGCATCGACATGGAAGAGAAGGCGTTTCTCGATATCCTGGCGCATATGTGCGAGAAGTATGATTTCACCTACGACGAGGATAAGATGTTGGAATTGGCTAAGGATATGAAAGTGATTGTCGATGACAGCGCTCAATACCCCGACTGGAGCAATCGCGATGACATTAAGGCTAAGCTAAAAGTAGATCTTATCCTGCTTCTACACCGCTATGGCTTCCCTCCTGTGGCCAACGATGAGGTCTACAAGAGCGTGCTGGAGCAGGCGGAAAACTTTAAAAAGTACTTGCATAGCTGATTTATCAAATGGAGGGAGCGAGCCTTGTCCCCCTGAAATACTCAGCTATTTGAACCCACGTACTGAGCTTTATGCTACCGCTCGAAGTCATTTCGGTGACGCGGGTTTGCCAGTAAAATGACATTAAAGTATTTAAATTTTCCTTCAGTTGCAGTGGCTGTGGTCTACCAGATTTGGGGAACGTACCATTCCTCGAAAAGAACTGATTGTTGTAATCTTAACGCCGGAAGACATGCGTCATTTTGTGGAAAGATCGTAGGTTATATAGAGTTGTCTTTTGTAGGGAATCTGGACAAATGTCAACTCCACTTCAGGAACTTTCAGTGGGAACGCATTCAGAACTGTGGCAAGAACCCCCTTTGTGTTAGTGAAAAATCCAACATATTGCGCCTTGATAATCATTCCACATCAAGGAGATGAATGCTGACATTTAAAATGATAGTTTATTTATGTAAAGTACCAAATTCGACTTTTCCCATTTAAGATAGATTGCATTTCTGTGTGTGAGGTTTACAAGGAAAGACGGTCAACATGCATCGTACTATTTCTGAGTTTTATCGCATTCCCCCTTTACTTATTCGGGCGCTAAAAAGCGGAGTCTTCTCCGTGGTGGAGCTTCATCTCAGCAGGGGATTACCGAAAGATTCACAAGATTCTCTGGGAAATAGCCCATTGATGATTGCGGCCCAGAATGGGCATTTCGCTATTTGCGAAATGTTATTGCGCGCGGGTGTCGATGTTGAACATCAAAACAACCTCGGGCTCTGCGCCAGTGACCTCGCACAGGAGCAAATGCTGCGTGATCTGTTGGCCCGTTATCGGCAATCTCATCCGCCTGCCGAGCAGCAACCAGCAAGAGGGCCAGTCGATGATGCCATAGTTGAGGTTGAAGTCGAAGCCGATGTTGAAACAGAACCTCCCGAAACCGAAGCCGCAATGGATTTCATGCTCTGGGACGCTGAAGTCGAATCGGAACCCGCCGAAGATAATCTGGCATTACGACACGCTTCCGCTGAGGTTCAGCAATTATTATCCCGCTATCGCCCGAAAGATGACGCTGCTGAGTGGAGCGATATCGAACTCACGCTTCCTGACCCGCCGACGCCAGTTTCCCACTCTTCACAAAATTATCCTCATCTCTCAACGTTGCTCGCTGACGCACTCAATGCCGGTCGTGTCTCTGTGCGTAACATCCGGTTTGCCGGGGAAGAGGATTTCGGTATGTCGTGGCCTGAACTAGGGGTCAGCGTAGAGGCATTGATCAAAGACTTACCTCTGATTGTGGATGGCGATGATGCTTTCCCGGAAAGTGAGGCCTATGAGGCATTAACGGCGAGTGAAGATCTCGAGCCCTGGTTTGACGCTTTCGGTGCATTGTGGCAGTCCGGCATCTTTGAACGTTATCTTGTGGATATTCGCCAATGGGATGTCGTGGATAAAAGAAAGGAAGAACGACTCGGGCAGCGCATGGATACGGCGCTTATCAATTTGTTGACTATCCTGGCGGAATTACCCGAAGCAGAATATCTTCAGTTGCTGCATCCGAATCGATTTCCGGTGCCAGCTCCTGAGATTTCTGAAGAGGAAGACGACGCTGAAGAAGCGGATGAGGAGATGTATTCCGCATCCGATGACGAAGACGCCATCAGCTTTAACGATCTGCTCTTTCTGCTGAGAAGTGGAAAAGCAGAAGAGTACCAGGATAATCATATTCCCCGTCCGGATTACGCTGACCTGCAACTGATAGTCGAGCGCGCTCGAACGCTCATTCCTGATGAATGCCATAAAATGAGTCTGTATGTCAGTAGCTACAGAGAGGCATGGGAGGGGTTAATCCACGCCAATTTGCGGTTGGTAGTCGCGATTGCGAAAAAATACAGCGGGCGAGGATTAGATGTCGAGGACCTGATCCAGGAAGGCAATCTGGGCTTGATCAAGGCCGTTGAAAAATTCGACTATCGGCGCGGATTTAAATTCTCAACCTATGCCTCTTGGTGGATCCGTCAGAAGATTACCCGTGCGATTGCCGATCAGGCACAACTCATCCGTTTACCCGTTCACTTCTATGAGCAATTTAGACGTTGGCAGAGCAGTCGGGATCAGTTTCTGCATCGCCAGGGGATAACGCCCACACTCAGACTGTTGCAGGAAATGACCGACCTGCCAGAGCGTCAGCTTCTTCGGATGGCTAAATATGAAGAACAGACGGCGCTGATTGGCGATTTTCATGATGACGCCCATGACCGCAAAGTGGCGTTGCCGGGGGATGCGCTGCTGACTAAAAGGGATTTTACCAGTGCCCCTGTTCAGTCTCTGGAGCTAAGAGAGCGCATTTCATCGGTTCTGGATACCCTGCTGCCACGCGAAACACAGATTATAAAAATGCGTTTTGGCATCGGCATGACGCAAGATTTCACGTTGGAAGAGGTAGGTAAACAGTTTGATGTCACGCGAGAAAGGATACGTCAGATAGAAGCCAAAGCGCTCCGTAAGCTCCGTCATCATAGCCGGGCGTCAGAATTAGGCGGCTTCGTTGAACAGTGGGAAACCGCGTTGAGTGAGATGCAGGAAGAAGAAGAATGACGACCATGCGCCATGCGCCACCGAATGCAGCAATTATGATCGAAGCTCTGCGAGGGCTCGGTTACAACACCGCCACCGCACTGGCTGACATCATCGACAACAGTATTAGTGCCGGTGCCCGTAAGGTCGAGCTGACCTTTTGCTGGCGTGAGGCGGATAGCTATATCGTGGTTCGGGATAATGGCTGCGGCATGTCGGCCGCTGAACTGGATGTTGCAATGCGACTGGGTGTCAAAAACCCGCTGACAAAGCGTCCAGGACACGATCTGGGCCGCTTCGGTCTTGGACTCAAAACCGCCTCCTTTTCGCAATGCCGCCGCCTGACGGTCTCTTCCAAAAAAGAGGGGGTAACGACCATCCTACGGTGGGATCTGGACATTCTCGCCGCAAGTACGGACGACGGTTGGTATTTGCTTGAAGGTGCTGACCCAGGGAGTGAGGAGGCGTTAGCAAATGCAGAACCTGACTCCCACGGTACGGTGGTGCTGTGGGATGTTTTAGACCGAATCGTCCCCCCCAGCTACGGTGAGAAAGATTTCCTCAATCTGATGGATGGCGTTGAACAACATCTGGGGATGGTATTTCACCGATTCCTTGAGGGGAGCTCACCCCGACTCACTCTCACCCTCAATGGTCGCAACATTAAAGCCTGGGATCCCTTTCTCAGCGGGCATCCTTCCAAGCCCTGGCATTCGCCTGCGGCAATGGCGCCAGGCGCCCCTGCCGTGAAGGTGGAGTGCCATGTTCTGCCGCATCAGGATCACCTGACGACGCAGGAGTATCAACAGGCTCAAGGACCGGCAGGCTGGACTGCTCAGCAAGGATTCTATGTATACCGGAATGAGCGATTGCTGGTGGCGGGCAACTGGCTTGGACTCGGTAGTCCGCGGGCCTGGACGAAAGATGAAACCCACCGCCTTGCGCGGATCCGTCTGGATATCCCTAATGATGCCGACATAGACTGGAAGATTGATATTCGTAAATCGATGGCGCGCCCGCCGGTTTCGCTGCGTCCTTGGTTAACCCAACTGGCGCAATCAACACGCGATCGTGCGGTACGGACATTTGCAAAACGCGGGAAAATGAATAAGCGCAAGCCAGGTGAAGAACTCATTCATCTCTGGCAGGCGCAAAAGACGTCATCAGGTGTTCGTTACCAGATTTCATTACAACATCCTGTTATCAGCAATGTTCTTTCGCAGGCCGGGGAATTATCTCCGCAAATTCAGGCCATGCTAAGACTGATTGAGGAAACCGTTCCGGTTCAGCAAATCTGGCTTGATACGGCTGAGACAAAAGAGACGCCGCGGACAGGCTTTCAAACCGCACCGCCCGCAGAGGTGTTATCCGTATTGCAGGTCATGTACCAGACCATGGTTGGACAGCAGGCGATGTCACCGGCACTGGCGAAACAGCATCTGCAAAATATGGAACCCTTCGATAATTATCCCGAATTAATTGCACAACTCCTCGACGATCAACAAGAGAAATCGCTATGAGTCTGAGCCCCCTGGATGACACGCAACTGAGTGTATTGCAGATTGTGCAAACGTTCCTGCAAGGCCAGGATAAAAGCACGATTACCCCTGGTATTCTGCGTCAACATATTGACATGGTTTGTCAGATGAAACCGGAGTGGAACCACCTTGATAACCGGGAGATTCTGGTCGAAGAGTTGATCCGCCGTTATAGCATCTGGATGGGCGAAGATACTTCTCTGAGTAATGACGAAGGACATCAACCCTGGCTGACAGCTGACGCAAAACGCGAGTGGCGCTACTGGCATCGATACCGTCAGTGGCTTGGCAAAACGATGCCCTGGGGAGTCCTAGATACCCTTGACCGTTCCACGGATCGTGTTCTGGGATTACTTGAGCAACCGGGACGAGAAGGGCGCTGGGATCGGCGTGGTCTGGTAGTCGGCCATGTTCAGTCCGGGAAAACCGGCCACTATACCGGGCTAATCTGTAAAGCCGCGGATGCAGGATATAAGATAATCATTGTGCTTGCTGGTTTGCATAATAACCTCCGCTCGCAGACCCAAATGCGTCTTGATGAAGGATTTCTTGGCTATGAGACGAGTCCACTCAGAGAAAAAGTGACCATCATTGGGGTGGGCGATATTGATAGCGATCCCGTCATTCGTCCCAATTACGTCACCAACCGATCTGAAAAGGGCGACTTCAGTGCCGGAGTGGCTAAGAATCTGGGGATCAGCCCCGAGCAACGCCCCTGGCTGTTTGTGGTAAAGAAAAATAAATCTATTTTAAAGCGCCTGCATACCTGGATTGAAAACCATGTTGCCACTAGCGTTGATCCCGTCACCGGAAAGCGTTTTGTTTCGGAATTACCGCTGCTGATGATTGATGATGAAGCTGATAACGCCTCCGTTGACACGGGGGAAATCGTTTACGATGGCGATGGAAAACCGGATGCTGAACATCAGCCAACGGCAATCAATAGTCTGATTCGTAAGTTGTTGATGCAGTTCAGCCGTAAGGCATATGTCGGCTATACCGCCACGCCCTTTGCCAATATCTTTATTCACGAGAGCAATGAAACGCGTGATGAAGGTCCGGATTTGTTCCCTTCAGCCTTTATCATTAACCTCGGCGCACCTTCAAATTACATCGGCCCTGGGAGGGTATTTGGTCGGGCAACCGCGGAAGGCCGGACTGGTGAACTTCCTTTGATCAGGCGGGTGAGCGATCATTGTAGCGATGATGGAAAAAGAGGATGGATGCCAGTTTCTCATAAGAGCTCGCACCATCCCACGCTTGATACGCTAACCCATTTCCCTGACTCGTTAAAAAACGCCATTGATAGCTTTTTGCTGGCGTGCTGCGTCCGAGAATTACGCGGTCAGGGAGATAAACACAGTTCGATGCTTGTCCATGTGACCCGCTTCAATAACGTGCAATCGATCGTTTATGAGCATATTAATGCCTACATTCAGGATTTGAGACAGCGGTTGACGCGAAAGATTGGACATGAGCTTTTTTTACATCAGCTTGAATCACTCTGGCAGGCCGACTTTTTGCCGACTTGTCAGACGATTCGCGACGTTATGCCGCAGCAGGTTCCAGACGTCTACTTCGTGTGGCAGGAGATCGTTGACAAGCTGTATAACGTGATAGAAAACGTGTCGGTACGAATGATAAATGGAACGGCGAAGGATGCGCTTGATTATTCAGACAGTGCGACAGGTTTAAAAGTTATTGCGATTGGCGGAGACAAGCTGGCTCGAGGGTTAACGCTTGAGGGATTATGCACCAGTTATTTCTTACGCGCCTCCCGCATGTATGACACGTTAATGCAGATGGGGCGCTGGTTTGGCTACCGCCAGGGATATCTGGACGTATGTCGGCTGTATACCACCGATGAGCTGATTGAATGGTTTGAGCACATTGCGGATGCATCGGAAGAGCTGAGAGAAGAGTTTGACAATATGATCGCCAGCGGCGGAACTCCGCGTGATTTCGGGCTAAAAGTGAAATCACACCCCGTGTTAATGGTGACATCACCCTTAAAAATGCGTAGTGCGCGCTCACTGTGGCTGTCTTTCAGTGGCTCGGTGGTCGAAACGATTTCGTTGTTTAGAGAGCCAGAGTACCACAAGCATAACTACTCGGCCTTCCAGCGTCTGACCGGACGTATCGGTTCTGGCGCGCCGATCCCTGAGAGACGACGCGGAGAGAAGATTGAAAAATGGAATGGAGTCATCTGGCAAAACGTCTCTCCCGAGCCGATCATTGATTTCTTAACGGAATATGAGACCCACGCTCAGGCCAGAAAAGCCAACAGCAAACTGCTGGCGGATTTCATTACACGGATGAATCGTGTTGATGAACTCACCCAGTGGACAGTGGCGGTGATAGGGGGGGGGGGCGATCGTCATCACGCTGTATGTGGCTTCCCCGTCCCGCTTATGATGCGTAAAGCGTCTGAGGGAGTCACTGATCGCTATTCCATTGGCCGTTTACTTTCTCCACGCGATGAAGGGATAGACTGCGATGAATCGACTTGGCTTGCCGCGCTGGAAGAAACGCAGCGTATTTTTCATGCCGATCCCGGACGTAATGAAGGGCGAGAGAAGCCCGTCATTCCTGGTGGCGTAGTACTGCGTCGGATCAAAGGATTTGGCATAAACGACATCCCGGCACAGCGTCAAAAAGGGCTACTGCTCATTTACTTACTGGACCCGCAACAGGCATTGTCGGCAACGGAATATAAGGATGATTCCTTGCCAGTGGTGGCTTTTGGTATCAGTTTTCCGGGAAGTCGCAGTGGGGTAACGGTGGAGTACAAAGTTAACAACGTATTGTGGGAGCAAGATTATGGTGCGGCTGAGTAAAGATGATCTACTGGCAGCCTGGAAAGCCTTAGATCGCTTTCAGGTAGACGAACAGCCCGGAGCCCAGGGCTGGCGCGGAATTCGGCTTTTTACGCATCAGGGCTGTAGCTTTCATGCCGGGCGTCGTCAGCCTGATAATGAAGAAATGCTGATTGCCGTGTTTCCTCATCCTCTTTCGTTGGGGGCGACGGCGCTGCCGTCCTGCAAAGGATTTCGCGTTGAGATGACCGGAACAGAGGAAGGGCGGCAGAACGGTTTGATGATCCGTCGCCAGCAAACGGGGAATGTGGATGTCTTTACGACGATGATTCTGGATATTCTCCATTCGCTCCTGAATGTTTCTGAACAGCGTCTGTTTGAAACCCTGCTCCGTCGGATTCGTTTATGGCAGACGTTTATGGAGCGCGATACCCGTCCACTCAGTCACGAAGAAGAAGTGGGATTAATCGGGGAATTGACGTGTCTGGAACGGTTGATCGAGAGCGGTCTTGCGTCGCCAACGGCAGTCGAAGCATGGGTAGGACCACAGCATGGCCTACAGGATTTTGAACTCGATGAACGTGCCATTGAGGTAAAAAGCACCACAGCAGAGCAGGGTTTTTGCGTAACCATCCACTCTCTTGAACAACTGGACTGGCAGCGGCCTGGCTCGCTCATGTTGTGCGGTTTGCGCTTCAGCGAGCATCCCACCGGCGCGACCCTGAATGACATTATTAACCGTCTTCGTCAGAGGTTTGAGGGAAACGCTCAGGCGGCTTGTCTTTTTGAGGGATCGCTTTGTCATGTCGGATATTACACTGAACATGCTGAATTCTATACACGTCATTTCTTGCTGACAGAGGCGTTCGCGCTCCCCATTGAAGCGGATTTTCCCTCTTTGACGCATGCCAATGTCCCGTTGCCGGTGGTGAGTGCGTTCTATCAACTCGAACTCCAGACACTTATTCCTCAGGCTCAAAATTTTAACCATTGCTTGTCAGACTTTGCAGGATTACCGCATGGAACTTATTGATTTTTTACGTCAAACGCAGAATGAGATTCGTAAGGAATATCAGGACCAGATGACTCAGCCTGGGGTAGAGTCGCCTTTTCAGGAGCTGATTTTTACCAATACTGTTATGCGTCATATGGCCGATATCGGCATGACATTCGACGATGCCGAGACGTGTCACTTTATGGCTAAAGTCAGTGGACACAATGTGCGTCTCAGCGGTTATGCCTTCTCAGAAGATGGCGATCAACTTGACCTTTTTGTCAGCATTTATCACGGTAGCGACGAGCTTTGTCACGTCCCGGATGCTGAGACAAAAGCGATTGCCGGCCACTGCATTCAATTTTTGCAGAAGTGCGTTGACGGTAAATTATCTTCCACGCTGGATCAGTCCAATGATGCCTGGCAACTGGTGACGACCATCGAACAGTCCTATACGGAACTGGAGCAAATCAGAGTTTATGTACTGACCGATGGTCAGGTGAAAACCCGCTGGTACCAGTCCCGCGACGTGGCCGGTAAAACCATTAAATTAGAGGTTATGGACATTGTCCGCCTGTTTAACCATTGGCAGGAAGGTAAGCCACGCGACGAACTGCAGGTTAATTTTGATGAGGTGGCGGGGGGCGCACTCCCCTGTGTATGGATCCCGGATGAAATGGGTGAATATGATTATGCACTGACGGTGGTTCCGGGCGAGACGCTGCGATTTATCTATGAAAAATATGGCAACCGGATTCTGGAAGCGAACGTTCGCTCATTTCTGAGCCAGACGGGGAAAGTCAACAAGGGGATTCGCGACACCTTACGTGAGCAGCCTGAGCGTTTTATGGCTTATAATAACGGCATTGTGATTGTTGCCGATCAGGTCAGACTTGGCGAAGCGCCAGGAGGTGGCCCTGGTATTGCGTGGATGCAGGGAATGCAGATCGTCAACGGTGGGCAGACGACGGCTTCCATGTTTTTCACCAAAAAGAAATTCCCGGCAACCAATCTGCGTAACGTGCGTGTACCCGCAAAAGTCATTGTGCTGAAACAGACGAATAATGCACAAGAAGAGATGTTAATTGCGGATATTTCGCGCTTCTCGAATAGCCAGAATAAAGTCAATATTTCCGATTTGTCAGCCAATCGACCGGTACATGTACAGCTGGAAAAAATGGCAAACACGGTGTATTGCCCGGACGGATACAGTCGTTGGTTTTACGAGCGAGCGAACGGCAGTTATAAGGTTATGCTGGAACGAGAAGGTAAAACACCGGCTGGAATCAAACGGCTAAAAGACGCGATTCCTCCATCACGTCGGATAACGAAAACCGATTTCGCAAAATATCACTGTGCCTGGCTCCAGCGTCCGGATTTAGTCAGCCTCGGCGGACAGAAGAACTTTGCCGCATTAATGACGATGATCGATAAGGATACTGAGCGTTATGGGGATGAACTGAACATTGAAAGTTTTAAAAATTACATCGCGCAGGCCATTATTTATAAAAAAGCCTATAACTTGATTAATTCACTTTTCCCCGCATTTAAGGCGAATATCGCCGCCTATACCGTGGCCGCGTATTCACATCTTTATGGCAACCAAACGGATCTGGCAGAGATCTGGCATCAACAGGGCATTGAGGAAACGATGGGGAATCGTCTTGTCAGCCTAGCCCATCGGGTGAATAGTCTTCTGACTGAATCCGCGAACGGCAGGATGATTTCGGAATGGGCGAAAAAGCCTGAATGCTGGGACTATGTGCGCAGCAAAATCTATTTCTCCGCGCAGGCAAAAACGGATGGCCTCCCGCATGTTTAAATTAAATACTGATTTCAGTATCAAAGCCTTACACGCATGTCGTGGTTGATCTCAGTGGTTGTTATGTCTGAGTGTGCCACTACATGACATTCGTTAACGTCTCCGCATAGTATGTCCAGAGTTACGTTGCTCTGGACAATTCAATTTTTTCCTCTAGTCACCTCCTTACCTCACTTTCCTTCCCACGGGAGCAACTTCCCATCTTAATCAGCTTACGCAATAGGCGATGAAGAATGCGAAAATTTTCCCACAAGTCCCGGCGAATTGCCCCGATCCTCTTTAAGCTCAGGGGTATTAATCAACGGAGAGAAGGTCAGTGCCTTGCCGCTACTGCCATCAACGATCCAGCTAAAGGTAAGCATGAATTTATAGAGCGACTACCGTACGACAAGCGAAGGTGACATACTCATCCATTGCGCTGGTGAGTGCTTCGTTTTCAGCTTGCCGGTTGTTTATCCATACAATAATTTCTGGCTCTGATTTGAATTTTAAACTTTCAATCCAGTCGGTTAGATCATTTCCTAACATCAAATCGTACCAGCACAGCCAGACAAGTTTGAGGCGTATTTCTGTGCCACTAAATTGTTGAAACAGGCTGATTAGCTTCTTGGTTAGTGAGTGTTGTTTCAAGCGAACACATTCAGAGAGTAAGACACCTTCAAGCATTGGATGGTGAACCAGCAGATGTTCCTGCATACTTAAACTAACATTATGGTCATCCAATGAAGGTGACGGTTTCTCCAGAAGTGGGCCAAAAATGATCTTGTGCAGACACTGTGGAACAACAGCATTAATAGGTTCCTTTTTGGGGAACTTTAAGCAACCTATCATAAGGTGATGCGAGAAATAAATGTTCTGGTGGCACATTCCTTGTCGAACGGCGAGCTTAGAAAAATCCATCAACCAGGTTTGGTAGTATTTAAGAATCTCTTCATAGCGCGTTTTATATTCTTTCACAGTGCTTTTTTCTCATTAGTATTTAGGTGACATATGCTTTCGATGTCACCTAATAAATTTTCAACGGATAAGTGTTTCGGGTTGGATAAGTTAGTGCCGAGAGTGTCTGATGCGCTCATTAAGCCAGCCTTCCACTTCGCTTTTTAACCATCGTGAGCTTCGGCCAAATTTGATTGGTCTAGGGAAGTGATTTTCCTGGATCAGCTTGTAGAACCATTTGTCTGTCAGGCCAGTTAAATGGGTAATGAATTCCATAGTGACGAATTGATCGTCAAGTACGTTTGGATTTGTGGTCATGGTGAGTGGCTCCAGTTGATAAGGGGCCGGAAAACGATTCACGCATACTCTCCGGCATATCACTGGGTTCTCATGTAAAAAATAGGGACCTTAATTCAGATAGTCATAATTTCGTGTTACGTGGCCTTCCACGTCTGCTGGGTGGTAATGGCACATTGCAACCTGAAATCACCCCGAAAGGTTTCTGTTCATCTTTTGCCAGATAGCTAATTACATACCTGATTCCGTTAATGGCGGATTTATCACGATGGTCAACAACCTTTCCAAGATTGAATTCAAATTTATCTTGAGGTTCACATATATGGAAAAAACCGTCACCATTAGTAAGTTGCTGCCACAAGCCACCAATGAGCCTTGAGATGGGATAGCTTTTCTGATGCGTCTGACCATTTGCATAAAATACAGCGTGAATGTGATGATGCTTTGAATCAGCAAACTCTGCTACCCAATAATACCCTTCTGCTGTGCCTGCTGGTAATGAAGCCACTAGCATCTCAATATCATTTTCGATATCGGTTAAAGTTCCTTTTTCAAAACGGACTGTACCTTTTCTCCATGAGAAATCCATTCTGAAGGGCAGTAGTTTTGAGCGACTACTGAACACCTGGTCTAGGTGTAAGTTGATATCAATTAACAGGTCCTCGTTCATGGGATAGTTAGGATTTGCGTTATAAGGATGACTCATGATGTTTTCCATGTTGGGTATCGTCATGAGATATCTTTGATATGTAATTTTTAAGATGAAGTTTATGGGGGTATATGAGCTATAAAGATTCATATACCGCCAATTTACATGCTTTAGAACTATGGAAGGGTGATGTATCAAAAGGATTAGACATGACTGAGTACGATAGCACTTCTATAGATAACATTAATTAACCTTAAATCATGCAACCTCAGCAGTACCCTACTAAAGAATCTACAGTTATACTGAGTAGTAACAGAGAACGACAGTCGAAGTACTATACAGTAATAAATGCCCAGAATAAGGATGTTCCAAGTGGTTTTTTGATACGAAATAACTACGATATTTTTATTATTTAGCTACGATTTAACTATGAATTTTCAGGCCTTTTACTACAAAAAAACTACGTTTTGCTTGTCGGGAATTTAATGCTAAAGTAATCTCTTGTTACGTGGAATTTACTGGGATTACAAATGAAACATACTCAGCCTGATGAACTAAAGGACTCACTCCGTTGGATAAAAAATAATGACAGAGTTGCTTATTACTGCTTTCTTTATATATTTAAAAACCCACTAAGTAATGGGCTTGATTGGACAGTTCCGTATGATCTAAAACCTTATATAGATCATTCTTCACTTGTCATGCCTCCGCTTGAAAATAACAACACTGTAACTTTGGACGTGATAACAAATAGCTTTAGCTTTCCTGATGAAAAAATTAATGCGACGGGAAGCGGATATAACCCCAACATGGTTAAATTGGATGATTCTTCGAGTGAATTGATTGATGAATTAACTGGAGCCTTCGATGTTCTTGGGGGAAATATGTGTAGCGATTTTATTAATGGTCTTTCAATTTTATCGAGCATTGATCTTGGTGCATCATCTAAGGATATTTATCAAAAGATTTATACTTACTATCTTCACTCAAATGGAAGTTTTATGGATAAAATAAAACACATATCCAAAATGGAAAAAGCGTGGAGAAACTGCTTTAACTCTTATCCAGATATATTTAGTTGGTTGGATCATAAGAATGAAGAGCAGATATTATGGGTTTGGAATTACTTCAAAGTTAAAATGATGAGGATTCCTTTTGAACCTATTGACAGTACTCAGCGTTATAATTTAATTGTTTCTTCTTTTGATTTGTGGGATGGTTGGAGTGATGAGCAACGTGCTTTTCTAAATAAAAAAAGAAAACACCCTTTAAATAAAACAAATACTGCCTTATTTGAACCCTCCCCAAATGAGCATAAGAATATTTTTCTATCAGAAATAGACAAAGCAAGAAGGCAACAAAAGTTTAGAGATCAAAGAAAAGTAAAAAAAGAAAGTAATAACTTAATCAACATTTCCGGATCTTACATGAGTAAATTGAAATTATTAAGTGAGCATCTTAAATTAGATAATGACAAGGTGATTAAAATGTTAATTGATGAAAGGTTAAGTAAAATACTAAAAAATGGCTAAACCACATTCCAGTGGAAAATATTTCAGATATATTTCATTTGATTGAAAGCTGCTCAATATTAATTTTATACCTTTCAATCTTTAGGAGATGTCTTTGAGTCGAGAAATGGGCCTAAACGTAATCAGTGATACAATGGAGGCCCTACCGTTCTGGGCCAATCTAAAGATCCTCAAGCTTATTGATAAAATGGCAAGCCATGAGCCAACTATTGGTATCATGGGGAAAACCGGGTCTGGGAAATCGTCTTTATGCAATGCTTTGTTTCAAGGAGAGGCATCGCCAGTAAGCGACGTTAGTGCATGTACACGTTATGCTTTGCATTTTCGCTTACGAGTTGGAGATCGCTTTTTAACGCTAATTGATCTTCCGGGCGTGGGAGAAAATCATCAACGCGACAGGGAATACGCATCTCTTTATCGCCGCCTTTTGCCAGAAGTTGATTTGATCCTATGGGTGATTAAAGCCGATGACCGGGCGCTAGCAGTAGATGAACATTTTTACAGACATGTACTAGGAGATGTTTTTCAAAGCAAAGTGTTATTTGTCATTAACCAGGCTGACAAAATAGAACCGTGTCACGAATGGGACTTCAGAAGCAACCAACCTTCACCTCTTCAAATCGCTAATATCGATCTCAAAGTTCAGGACACCACACGGCTATTGCAGCCAGTCAATCCGGTCTGCTCCATTTCAGTTAAGACCAACTGGAATCTGAAGGAGATGGTAGAGGTCATGGTCGAATGTCTGCCGAAAAAATCCAGTAGCCCTGTAACAGCGCAACTACATAGTCATCTTCGAACTGAGCGCGTCAAAGAGACGGCAAGAAACGATTTTGGCAGCGCCGTTGGTGGAATTCTGGATGTAGTGGCTTCGCTTCCTGTTGTTCCCAGGCCAGTAAAATCGCTGATTCATCAAATTCGTGATGCAGTCGTTTCGATCGCCCGTACTGTATGGGATTTTTTCTTCTAAGCAGTAATCGCCAGTAATTCACACGGAAAGGCCCCGACGCGTGCGCGTCGGGGCCTTTCTTTCGTTATGTAATCAGGAGTTAATCATGGTTCGTCTCGCTTCACGTTTTGGTGCAGCCAACGTCATTCGCAAAGATCGCCCACTCACGCACGATGAGCTGTTTCGCACCGTGCCCAGTATTTTCAGTGAAACCAAACACGATTCCCGTAGCGATCGTTACACCTATATTCCCACGATCACTCTGCTGGACAATCTAAAGCGAGAAGGTTTCCAGCCTTTCTTCGCCTGCCAGACGCGTGTCAGAGACCTCAGTAAGCGTGACCATACCAAGCACATGCTGCGACTGCGTCGGGAAGGACAGATAACGGGCAATCAGGTGCCAGAGATCATTTTGCTTAACTCCCACGATGGTTCCAGTTCCTATCAGATGCTGCCGGGCATGTTCCGCGCAGTGTGCCAGAACGGACTCATTTGCGGTGAAACTTTTGGAGAGGTTCGCGTACCTCACAAAGGTGATGTGGTCGAGCGGGTGGTTGAAGGCGCTTATAAAGTCTTGGGCATCTTCGACCGTGTCGACGAAAAACGGGAGGAGATGCAGCAACTGATGCTTCCTCCACCAGCTCAGCAGGCGCTTGCAAAAGCAGCGCTCACCTACCGCTTTGGTGATGAGCATCAGCCCGTCACTGAGTCGCAAATATTATCGCCACGACGCTGGCAGGACGAGAGCCCGGATCTCTGGACGACATACCAGCGCATCCAGGAAAACCTGATTAAAGGCGGGCTCAGAGGCAGAAATGCACAGGGCAGAAACCAGCAGACCCGCGTGGTCCGGGGCATTGATGGTGATGTGAAACTTAATCGCGCACTCTGGATGATGGCTGAAACCATGCTTGAACATGTTCAGGGACGCACGCCTGTATAACTTGGCAGAACAGTTAACAAATTACGGACACACCCTGTCCGCATTGTACCTGGCCTGATTTGGTCAACTGCTGCAAGTTCCACTGTATCCCGCCTGCAACCCCGCTTCAGCAAATATCAAAATATTTTCTCGTACGGTCATAACCTGTCCGACCCCGCCTTTAAAATAACCTCAATATTTCAGCATGTTAATTACGGAGATGACCTATGTGTCAGACCGAACGTCGCTATGACAAACTTGCCATAAGGTTGTCACTAATCATCAGCCGCCTGGTGGCCGGGGAGACGCTAAACCTGAGCAAACTGGCGGTTGAGTTCGGCGTTTCAGTGCGAACTCTGCGGCGTGATTTCCGGGAGCGGCTTATCTATTTGGATCTGGAATATCATAACGGAAACTGCCGGTTGCTTACCGGGGGCAACGTGGTCCGGCGTGAGCACATCGCACTGGCTTTTGCCCGGCAGAGTGGTGTGGCTGGATTATTTCCGGGACTCGATCAACGCCTGGTCAATACCCTGCTTGAAAGCGGCATCGAAGCGCCGTGTATTGTCTGGCAGCCCGCATCATCAATGGATGAGGCTCATCAGGGTATTTTTCAGCGAATTACCTCCGCTATCACCGGGCGGCGTCGCATCACGCTGCTGGCTGAAGGACACCGTTGTGAGCAACTTGCGCCATATCGTCTGATATCGCTTGAAGGCCGCTGGTATCTCACGGGCGAGCTCAGAGGCCATATATCGGTATTTACCCTGACCGATATTCAGACCATCGCCGTCAGTAATGAAAACTTCACCATGAACGAGCCTCTGCTGACGCTGATTTCAGATTCTGAATTCATCAGAGCGCTTCCCCATTTTCGTTTCTTTCAGTCGCTACTCGCCGGACCTGATATCCGGCTAATACCTCAAAAGGACAACCAACAATGAAACACTTCTCTGTTAAGGCATTGATTGCCTCAATGATGCTCGCCGCGACATTTCAAAGTAGCGCAACGATAACCGGAACGGTCAAGGCATGGCCCTACATGCAATCCGCTGGCTGGAAGTCAGCCGATGGATATGATTTCGATAAGATGCACAACGCACTGTATCAGGCCGAAATCATCGATAACTATCCGTGGACGAAACAATTTCTGCTGCGCGTTCGCGGCGGTGGTTCTTTCTATCTGGCGGACAAAGCGTCCAAGACGGTGCGCCATCTGAAGCTCAAGTCGGAGAGTGGTTACAGTTCAGATTTGTCTTCAGTGTATCAGGGTGATGATAACGGTAAAGGATGCTTCCTTGCTGTCATCGATGGAAAAGCGCTGGCGCTGAACCAGGCTGAGAATGACATCACCGCCAGTTTTCCTCCCCGGCCAAATGCGGCTCAGGAACTGGCGCAGGTCAAAGAGCGGTTTAAGCCAGAAGTTGTTGCTGTTTTCCCGGATAACTGTGTGAACAAGCAGCAGCAAGCGGCTATTAATGCTAAACGCTCGTCTGATGAACGTGCATTGCAGCAGTGGGTCGCTAAAGAGAGCCTAAAAGAATTGTGCCGCAGGACGGGCAATTGCTAATCAGGGAGAGAGCCAATGATTCTGTTTCCAAAACTGCTGTTTGCAGTTGCCTTCACGACTTCAGTGTTGCTGACAGGATGCGACAGCACTGATGATGGTGGTATTAAAACGATTTGTAAATATCACGATTTAACACCGCCTCCTTTCAGCGACATCGTGTCGTCGAAAAAGGATATCGCCTACCAGTGGATCAAAAAAGATGCATTTGGTCAGGAGCAGTACCGGGTAATCAAAACGGTGAAATCACCGGATGGATGTAAATCAGGTCATTATTATTACATCGCCGACATGCGGGAAAAGACCGTTCAGCCACTCATGTCTGCGCTTTGCCTGTCCGATAACATTACGCTGAGCTTTAAAGAAGAAACCGATAACTATACCGGTGAAAAATCGGTCATTTATTCCCATGACGGAAAAGAGATGGGTAAAATCTACATGCCTAAAAATCAGGAGGATAATCAATGATAAAAGGAAATCGAGCCATTCTGGCTATAATAGCTCTGGCTGTATCAGGCATTTCGTCAGCTTCTGCAGAAGAGCAGCGCTACATCAGCATTCGCAATACTGACAGCGTCTGGGTATCTGGCGGGATATGTTCTCTTCAGTTCCGTCTGGACAATGGCGGCAGCGGCCAGGGTTTCAACAAGCTTGCTGTCACTATGCGGGTTAAAGATAACAAGGGAGGCACCCTCGAAGAGGGTGTTATGGATGTCGAGCCCTTTGGCGACAGCGACGCCACACGATCGCAAAATGCTTATCTTGAAACCACTTGCAACGATGACGCTACCTCGGTTGAAGTTGTTAAGGCAACCGAAATTGAAAATGGCAAAGAGGTTAGCTTGCCATTATCAGTATTCGACACACAGTATTATAAACCCCTAACAGTCTCTGTGAATAAATAGACTACACACATAGTTTAAAACATAAAGCTAACAGCCCCCTCTGCTTATGCAGTGGGGGCTTTTTTATTTATCTGTTACCCGTTAGCAAACCGATTTTTATTAAAACCAACGATAGATAAGGCAATATTTCAATGAAAGAGTCTTTAATTACCGCCGATTTAGTTTCAGACGAAATGCGGCTGCAATTCTGGCCTGAACACTTCGGAAAAATCCCTCAATGGATGCTGCTGGAGCCTCGCGCATTCGCCTGGATGGATCGCCTGTGCGGCGCCTACAACGGCCGATACTGGAATTACTACACACTCAGCAACGGCGGAGCCTTCATCGCACCTGACAGCGAAGATAACTGGGCCATGTTCAACAAGCTGAATGGCAACAGCGCGGAGATGAGCAGTGAAGCTGCTGGCATTACCGTTTGCCTGCTGAACTGGAGCCACCATGCCTGTAGAACCGGAAGCCCCGCCATGAGTGAGTACTACTATCGCCTTCGTGAATTTGCGCTGAGCCATCCTGAGAGCAGCGCCATCATGCACCTCATCGACTGATAGCGGAGAGCACTATGGAAAATACCTTATTGCAGCATCCGCTCACTTCACACCGCACTGTAAAACGCGCCCTAACGCTGCTGGAAAATCACCTGCGCGAACCGGGCGTGGCGTTTACCTCTGTAACAGAAACCCGCGACTGGCTGCGGCTTAACCTTGCGGGCCTGGAGCGGGAAGTGTTCATGGTGGTGTTTCTGGATAATCAGAACCGGCTGCTGGCACACGAAACGCTGTTTCACGGCTCTATCGCCAGTACGGAAGTTCATCCTCGAGAAGTCGTGAAAGCCGCATTACGCCATAACGCCGCCGCTGCCATCTTTGCCCACAACCATCCCTCCGGTCATGCCGAGCCCAGTGATGCCGACCGGCGCATCACCGAGCGACTGAAGCAGGCGCTGGCGCTGGTTGAGGTACGCGTGCTGGACCATCTGATTGTCGGCAGCAAAGATATTGTTTCGTTTGCCGAACGCGGCTGGTCATAAAGGAGGCCATATGCATTCTGAACAATGGGGACTGACGTGCGGTAAAACGCCGTGCTTTGGTGCTAGGCTGGTGCAGGAAGGCAACCGGCTGCATTTCCTGGCTGACCGGGCAGGATTTACCGGCGACTTCAGCGACGATGAGGCTCTGCGCCTTGACCAGGCTTTTCCGCTGATAATGAGGCAGCTGGAACAAATGCTTTCAGCCGGTGAGCTGAATCCCTGCCAACAGCAGTGCGTCACTCTGCATCACAACGGGCTGACCTGCAAAGCCGACACGCTCGGTTCACACGGTTACGTTTACATCGCGATTTATCCCTCTTCGGCTGTAACCGGCTGACCGGCCACCGCCAAAAAACAGGACACACCCAATGCAAACTTTACCATTACCCGAACCACGGGCGGCTGAGCCATGCCCGTCGCCCGTGCAGGTCTGGCAGCTGCTGCTCACGCATCTGCTGGATAAACATTATGGCCTCACGCTCAATGACACGCCGTTTGGCGACGACAGCGTAATTCAGGCGCACATCAACGCCGGTATATCGCTATGCGACGCCGTCAATTTCATTGTGGAACGATATGAGCTGGTGCGCACCGACCACAGCCGTTCCAGCCTCACCGGGCGTTCTTCACTGATTAGTGCCATCGACATCCTGCGTGCACGCCGTGCAACCGGACTGATAGTGAGCAGCGGTTACAGCACCATCACCCGCATCACAATGGGCCGGTATCGGGAGGATAAAACACAGTGAAAATCGGTCTGAGCCTCAGCGCTGACAGCATCAGTGTGCTGGCGCTGAACATGGGCAAAATCGCAGTGGAGGTTGACGGTGTCGACATCGTTGAGCTGATGAATGCCGTTAATGCACAGGGACTGTCGCTGCGTATCGCGGAAGAGCCCGGCAAGGTGGTGGTTGAAAATCCGCTACCTGCTGGCTCCCGCCTGACAGGCGTCTGCTGCAGCACTGCCCATATCACCAGCGGAGATAATGCACTGCTTTATACGCTTTCTCATGAGGCGCAGGAATATGGCGATGCAGAGTGGATACACTTCACCGGGTCGGGTTACCTCATCCGGCTGGATGCCTGGTCATTTCCGCTGCTGCGCCTGAAGCGGCTGGGGCTGTCAAAGGCCTGCCGACGCCTGGTTATCACACTGATAAGCCGTTACGGCATCGGCTTAATTCATCTCGATGCGTTTGGCGAACTGCTGCCGGGGTTTGACACCTTTGAGTGGTAGCTGCTCTTGCCCAAACCTGTCGCTGCCAATGTTCATCAATTACCACTTCAACTAATGCATCCGCCCTTCAAACCGGCGGGTGTTTTCATTTATGGAGATAACATGCAACCGGAATCAGACATTCTTACCGACCATACCGAGATTATCTGCTCCACCAGTATCGAGCGCATTGTCACCGGGCGTGATGCAGCGCTGATGCAGATTGAACAGTTGATTCAGCAGCTCAATGACATTTCGCAGCTCACTGCCGGAATCGGTGGTGGCAACGCTGCCGACTGGGCGATGAAGCAAGGGCATCGCTATGACTGCTGGCTGATGGAAAAGCCGGAGAAAGCGATGCCAGCAATCACCCGCAATCTTGACCGTAGCCTATGGCGCGACCTGATGCTGAAGTCCGGCATGCTTTCGCTAATGGATGCCCAGGCGCGTGGCCAGTGGCATCAGAACCTCGAAGATGGTGATCTACCTGCCATCAGTGAAGCCAACATTCTCAGCACCTTTAAACAGTTGCACCAGAGCAAAGCGGAAGTGTTTGAGCGCGGCATAATCAATGTGTTTAAAGGACTATCGTGGGATTACAAAACTAATAGCCCGTGCTTCTTCGGCAAGAAGATCATCATTAACAATCTGGTGACACACAACCGTTGGGGCTACAGTCTGACGTGGGGATTCAAACGTGATCAACTGGCCGACCTTGAAAGAATGCTGTATTTGCTCGATGGCAAAGTGATACCTGACAATCGCGCAGACATTTCCATCAACCTGATGGATCACATCCGTGACAAAACAGGCAAGGATGTTTATGAAGATACGTACTTCTCCATCCGCTACTTTCAGAAAGGCACTGCGCATCTCACATTCAAGCGGCCTGAGTTAGTGGAAAAGATGAACGACATCATCGCGAAGCACTATCCGGGGATGTTGGCGGCGCGGTAGTTAGCCGCTACAATGCCCGCTCTCGAAAACGCTTATGTTTTCAGCGAAACACGTTTGGGGGCCTAATTGGGGGCCTCTACGTTTTTCGAACACGAGGAAAGCCAGCGCTAGCAAGGTGTAAAGGGTTGGAGATCGAATCCTGTAGGGCGTACCAAATTCTCTCCTATTTTTTGCATACTGAGACTTTTTTTTCTCTATTGTCAGTTTGATACCTCAACATTTTACTCTTATTTATGTTCAAAAAACGAATTGCCCGCATTACTCGCATGGCTGTTTGGATAGGTTAGTATTTTTCTGTGCTTACGATCT
>Ga0157369_10001244_pt1 | contig 31762 bp, 27 predicted proteins | sample C25metaG_FD_113461 | JGI IMG/M metagenome (GOLD analysis project Ga0157369, IMG submission 113461) | Corn rhizosphere microbial communities from Kellogg Biological Station, Michigan, USA - C2-5 metaG | ecosystem: Host-associated > Plants > Roots > Rhizosphere > Soil | place: USA: Michigan... | reverse complement strand
TCTGCGCAGCTACGAGATGCAGATGCGGCATTTCGGCAAGCGCTACCGCGCCATCGCCTACAACGCACGCGGCTTTCCACCATCTGACGTGCCGGAGCAGGTCTCCTCCTACTCGCAGGCGCGCGCCGCCGACGACATCCTTGCCGTGCTCGATCACATCGGCGCGCCCAAGGCACACATCATCGGGCTGTCGATGGGCGGATTCGCGACACTGCATTTCGGTATGCGGCATCCGACCCGTGCGCTGTCGCTTTGCATCGGCGGCTGCGGCTATGGCGCCGAGCTCGACAAGCGCGAGACGTTCCGCGCCGAGGCCGACATCATCGCGGCCGCGATCCGGAAAGACGGCATGTCAACCTTCGCCGACCGCTACGCCTATGGCCCGACCCGCGTGCAATATGAAAATAAGGATCCGCGCGGCCACGCCGAGTTCAAGGCGATGCTGGCCGAGCATTCGGCGACCGGATCGGCCAACACGCAACAGGGCGTGCAAAAGGAGCGGCCTTCGCTTTACACGCTGGTCGAGGAGATGAAGCGCATCGTCGCGCCGACGCTGATCATCACCGGCGACGAGGATTGGCCGTGCCTGATGCCCGGCATCCTGATGAAGCAGAGCATCCCCTCCGCCGCGCTCGCGGTGATGCCGAACTCGGGCCACGCCATCAACATCGAGGAGCCGGAGGAATACAACCGCATCGTCGGCGATTTCCTCGCCCAGGTCGACAGCGGCCGCTGGCCGATGCGCGATCCGCGCGCAGTGAGCGCCTCGATCACGGGGATGAAGGGGTAGCACCCCTACTCGTTCCCCTGTTCCCGGACGGGATCGCCCGCGTATCATGGCACCGGGAACATCAGTGTTCCCGTCGCTCCAGCGCCCGCAAATAGCTCAGGCCGTGAACGGTCAACCGATTCGGGTCCTGCACGCCTTCATCCGCGAGCCGCTTGATGTGTCGCGCGAGGCCACGCCGCGCCTGCATGTCCAGGTCGTGCCTGGCCACGCTGCGGTAAATCTTGATCGCACGCGCGATCGGTCTGGCGATGGTCTCTACCGGCGTCATAGAGGCTAACGTGCGGGCGTGGACCGCGTTCCGCTGCAGCACTGGACGGGCCGCCAGCAATCGGCAACATAATGCCGATCATGGAGAAACATTCATGAAACTGTTGTGGTCGTCCCGCTCGCCTTTCGTGCGCAAGGTTGTCGTCGTCACCCATGAACTCGGCATCGCCGACCGGATCGAGCTGGAGCGCGTCAACATCACCGCGAGCGCGGCCAACGCGCAGGTCATGCGCTTCAATCCGCTGAACAAGATTCCCACTCTGCTGCTCGACGATGGTTCGGTCATGATCGATTCGCCAGTCATCGCCGAATATCTCGACGAGACCTATGGCCGGGGCGAGTTGTTTCCGCACGATGCCAAGCGCCGCTGGCAGGTGAAGCGGCTGCATGCGCTCGGCGACGGCATCATGAACTTCAACATCGCCCGCCTCGGCGAGAGAGCGCGCGGCGAAAAGGCGTCAGAGAATTTTGCATCGGCTTTTCTCGCCAAGACCAAAGCCACGCTCGATATGCTCGAACAGGAGACCGAGCACCTCGAGCGGCTCTCGATCGGCAGCATCGCCGTCGCCGTGGCACTGGCGCATCTGGACTTTCGCTTTGCCGACGACGCCTGGCGCGACGGCCGACCGAAACTCTCGGCCTGGCATGCGCACTTCGCGGAACGCCCGTCGATGCGGGCGACGACGCCGGAGGATGTGTATTGACGAGCGCCGCCAGCGGCGCAGCCTGCGCGCTCTTTACCCTGCCGGCACGCTCGTTCATGCGGCGTGGGATTACGCGATCCAGCACGTGACAAGAGAGCGGGAGCTCAAAGGGATCTGGCCGCTCAAAACCGCACGCCCAATCAATTGGAACGGCTCCTGTGTGGCAGCGTTATGGGGGTGCTTGGCCGCGCGGGCGATCGTCATGGGGTTCGAGCTCAGCCAAATCCGGTTCTTTGGCAGCCTCCGTCGGGTCTTCGACTTCCTGGCAATCACGCTGCTATCCCTGACCTTGACATCTATCGGGCCGCCTGCATTTGCAGAAGATGCCGGCAATGACAACAGCACCTTGCAACAGCCACATCCGTCGGCGGAAGGCCATCCGTCCGACGAGAGTCATCCGTCTGAAGACAGTCATCCAGCGACCCAAAATGCCCAGTCTCAGCCGAGCCCTGCTGCATCGACGGTACCCGATCTGTGTGGCGCCCTGGCCACGGCAGCAACCAGCAATGACCTGCCCGTTGATTTTTTCACGCGTCTGATATGGCAGGAAAGCCGCTTCAGGCCGAACGCCATCAGCCCAAAAGGCGCACAGGGCGTGGCCCAGTTCATGCCGGAAACGGCAAGGTTGAACGGTCTTGAAAATCCATTCAATCCGCTCGAAGCGATCGAGAAATCGGGTCATCTGTTAGGTGATCTTCGCAATGAATTCGGCAATCTCGGCCTGGCGGCAGCCGCGTACAATGCGGGCTCGGGGCGTGTTCGCGATTGGCTTGGACGGCGGCGGCCACTGCCGCAGGAAACGCGAACGTATGTGCAAGTTGTAACAGGCCGCTCCGTCGAAGAATGGACAGGCGCACCAGCCCGGCTGCTTGCAACGCCTTCGGGCGGAGTCATCCCATGCAATCTACCGGCCACCGCCATGACGCAAGGTAAGCCGGTCACACCTGCGCCAAGGCCAATCAAACCATGGGGTGTGGAAGTGGTCGGCGGTCCGTCTCCAGTGAAGGCGTTGGATCGCTACCATGAATGGCAGTCGAAGTACCCGACGATCCTCGCCAATCGAGAGCCGTACGTCGTTATACGCGGACCGATAGGCGAGATGGGTGCAGCGCACGTCCGAGTAAACGAAGACTCGCGACCTGAGGCTGAAAAACTATGCGCAGCATTGAAGGCAGCGGGCTCTTATTGTGAAGTGTGGCGTAACTGAATTCCAGCGGCTACCGCTCCCAACTTAACGTCTTGAAGGTACGGGAGGAAGAACTGCGCGACAGCCGCGAGGTCGGGGTTACTGTTCAACCATTTGTCACGTGTACGGCCGGTTTCCGTCCGGAGTTCCATTGGCCGCCGATTGCTCTCTCAATCTGTGCGGCTAGCTGGAGTAGCAACCCATCATTGGCTTGCCTCGCTTGAGCCTGAATGCCGAGTGGCAGTCCGTTCTCATGCGCAGCGAGCGGCAATGAGATCGCGGGAATACCGCAAAGATTGGCGAGCGGCGTGAAAGCGAAGTTGCGCCACAGATTTTCGAACCAATCCAACACCGACGGATTGTCGCTGATCGTCAAGTATTCGGTGGTCCCGACTTTCGGTGTCGGCAGCGCGGTGATCGGCGTCAGGATGATGTCCCAATCCTCGAAAAACGCGCCGAAGCCACGCGAGGTCGTGTTGAAGACTGCCTGCATGCGCGCCCGCTCGGCAAATGTCGTGTGCCGGCCGGCTTCCCAGATTCGTATGTTGACGGGTTCGACGAGATCGACCGGCGGCCGCTCCACCCCGCGCGCGCTGAATAGGTTGCCGATGACCTGGGCGAAATTGCTGACATAGCAGGTAGTCTGCGCTGCGAAGGCGGCGCGATAATCGATGGCCGGCAACGCGTGATCCACATGATGGCCAAGGTCTTCGAGAAACCGACCCACTCGTTCAAGCTCGGCGGCGATGTGTGGTATCGCGCGATAGTCGCCCCATTGGTGCGACAGTGCGATTCTGAGCCGACCCGGATCCTGCGTGACGAGCTGCGTGTAAGGCTCCGGCGAACTCCAGAACGGCATGAATTCCCCAGGTGCAGGTCCTCGGCAGGCGTCGACGAAAGCGGCGGTGTCGCGTACCGAACGCGACTGACAGCCCTGGATCGAGACAAGCCCCGTCAGATCGGATAGATGCGGCGCCAGCGAGAACACTCCCCGCGACACCTTGAGCCCGATATTGCCATTAACGCCGGCTGGAATGCGAATCGAACCGCCTCCGTCGGTTGCATGCGCGATCGGCACGACGCCACCGGCGACCATCGCTGCGCTGCCGGCCGATGATCCGCAGGTGGTATAGTCCGTGTTCCAGGGATTGCGCGTGACGTAAACTGCGGGATTGTCGGCAGAGCTGCAGACCCCAAACTCCGGTGTGGTCGTCCGTCCGATGAGATTGAGCCCAGCTCTGCGCATCTGTGAAGTCAAGAAGGTGTCCGTTGCCGCGCGGTTGCCGCGCATCAGCAGCGAACCCATTTCCTGGAGGCGGCCCTTCATGGTTGGCCCGAGATCCTTCATCAGAAAGGGCAGACCGGCAAAGCGGCCCTCGAGGTTCGCGCCATCCTTCGCCGGTTCGGCGATCACGTCCTCGAAGACCTCGACCACGCCCGACAACGCGGGATCGACCTTGGCGATCGCGGCGGCGGCTTGGGACGCTAATTCGGCCGCCGTGAGCTCGCCCTTCCTGACGCGCGCGGCCAGCGCCGTTCCATCGTGCTGCGCCCATTCGTCCCAGCTCATCGGCAAAGTCATGCGGTCAATCTCCTGGTAGCCTTGGATTGTGGTTTAGCAAAGTGTCAGGTCCATCAGTGCGGCATGCATCTGCATCCCGGCAGCGTTGCCATGAGCCGAAGGTAGATGGTTTGGCACTCGCGGGCGGTGGGCCGCACCGACGTCTTACATAACAACGTTGGCGTCAGCCTGGACGTGGAGATCGCTTCCTGTCAACACGTCAATCCGAATTCACATATCGGCCCACACGTTGCGAGCCCGTCAACATCCTGTCAGATATTGGTGGATGAAGGCATGAAGAATCGTGCTGAACATCGCTCGCTCCTAGTTATTCTGCCTGGCCTGCCATCCCTTGCAACGAGCCAACCCGACCATGTTCGGACACAGCCTCCTTGTCTTCCTCGGGCCCTGGCAACAAATGCCGGGGCAGGAAGAAGGCGTTGGCGATCAACGTCGGGACGACCGCGCTCCCGATCACGCCGGCGACCAGGATCGAATACTGCGACTGATCGATGATCCCGTGCGAAAGACCATACAACGACGAGATCGTCCCAAACGTCAGCCCAGTCGACATCAGAAGGGTGGTGTACATCGCTTCCGGGTTTCGCGACTTATACAGCCGCGTTACCGGATAAACCCCGACGAATTTGGACACCATCTTGGCCAACAACATGAGCACGAAGGCAAACGGCGCCGCCATGAGTGCGGGGATCGAAACGAACGAACCCGCGCGAATGAAGTAGAATGGTGTCAGTAGGCCAAAGGTGAGCGTACGGAGCCGACGGATGAGGACATGATCCTTTCCAACGGTTCCGGCCAGCACCATGCCGATAATGTAAGCAGGCAGAACGGCTTCGCTGTCGGCCCAGCCAGCAAGAGCGCCCATCGCCAAAAGGCACAGCAACAGGAATTTCGTCTCCAACTCCGAGGGGCGGCCCCCGTAGAGCCGAAAAAACCATGGCGTGACCCACGGCAAAATCGCAAACGCGACGATCGATACCGCGCCGAAAATCAGCGTCTTCATCGTGAACGGCGCAAAAATAAAACCTAGAGCAAGCACCGTTCCAAGATCGTTGACGAAGCAGGCGGCAAGAACTGTCTTGCCATACTCAGTCTTGTTCAGACCGAACTCGATCATTACGGCGTAGACGACGGCGACCGATGTCGTAGACAATGCGACGCCGCCGAGCCAACTTTGCATGACGCCCCAACCCAGAACATAGTAGGCGCCTGCGGCGCAGACAAAGAACGGTGCGAAGAAGCCCACCAAGCCCACGGCCGTAGCTTCCTTCCATTTCTTTTTGAATACGTCCGGATCGAGCTCGGCGCCGGCCAAGAAGGTTAGGACGATCGCGCCGATGCCAGATAGAAACTTGACCCACGACTCGTCGGTCCCAAGCACCGCCGATCCGATCACTGCGCCAATGATCAGTTGCGCGATCGTTCCGACCACGATCTCGGAAAGCGCCGTCGAGATGCGAAACCAGATCGACAAGAGACTCGCGATCAGTGCGAGACCCAGCCACAGCGCAGCAAGAGCCCATACTCCGGTCATTTGCGATATCCTTTCGAAGTCACACTTTCGTCCCGGCCCTTCAGGTTGATCGATGATGATTGGTATCGAGATCGCATTCCATATTCGGCTATCGCGGTGAACAGACCGATCACCAGCACGCCGACGGCAAGCTGCGACGGCGCATCGAAAACAAGGGCAAAGACAGCCGTGACTGCCGCCGCCAGAAAGACGGAAAATGTAAAGCAAATATCTGCAGACAGACTTCGCATCGACACCTCCAAAGACACCCGTGCAACGCTGTCCCGCACTGTTTGAGTGCTGGCCATTAGCCATCGGATGCTTGGAAGGGAGAGAAGCAATGGAACTCCCACCGACGCCAAGCGCCCGGCAGGAGTCATCAGCCTTATCGGCGATTACGGGGGGACCCCATCCCAAAGATGTTCGCTAATTCTAGCCCGGAATCGAGTCTTAGCAAGCTCAGAATGTTGTTGCGCCTGCCAGCACGACCACTGTCGTCACAAAAAGCATGTGCCGCAAAGCCATCGACGTCATCACTGGCACTGGTTCCTGGAGACCTCAAGGTTACACTGGCAAACGGTGCCTCCGCCCGATCGTCGCTGGGCATTAGAACCCGACGCAATCTCGCCCCTGCTTGTGGTTGGCGCGAGCCGATCAGCGGACAGATCGCTGCTCGCAAGAGAGGTACAATCGGCTCGTGATGCCTGACAATTGAGCCGCGCTATCGCGACCTTGCATTTGCTGCGGCGCATTCTGGACGACGTGATTGAATCGGCGCAAGTTATAGGGTGGATTTCGCCCCCCTCGAACAGCGTCGTGGCGGCATAGGGATGATAACGAGGCAGGATACCCAACAGCAGCAACGGGCGTTGCTCGACAACATTCCTGACATGGCGTGGCTAAAGGATCGTGACTGCCGCTATCTTGCGGTTAACACCGCCTATCTCGAGATCCTGGGCATGCCAGAGCACGCCGTGCTCGGCAAACGGCCTGACGAGATCTGGCCGCTGGAGATCGCCGAGGTTTATCTGCGCACCGATCGGGCGGTGCTGAAGAGCGGCCGCCGGCGACGCTACGAAGAGACGCGGCCCGATTCCTCCGGCATACCCCGCTGGTTCGAGACGATCAAATCGCCGATCCGCGACAAGGCCGGCCACATCATCGGAACGGTCGGCATTTCCCGCGACATTTCCGAGCGCAAAGCGGCCGAGAGCGAGTTGGTCAAATCGCGCGCCCAACTGCGGGAATTGTCGAATTATCTCCAGTCGGTTCGCGAGGCCGAACGGGCCCGCATTTCCCGCGAGCTTCATGATGAGCTCGGCCAGACGCTCACAGCGTTGAAAATGGAGCTCGGCTGGCTCAAGGATCGGCTTCCGGTCGCGCCGACGTTGTTGCGGACGCGCGTCGACCGCCTCATGCAGATCGTGGACCATTCGGTGACGGACCTGCAACGTATTGCAGCCGATCTTCGCCCGATGATCCTCGATGAGCTGGGCCTGGTGTCGGCTATTCAATGGCTGGTGCAGAATTTCTCCGAGCGCAGCCCGCTCTCGATCGAGCTTTCCTTCGAGCAAACCGACGTCGTCTATTCGAAAGACGTCAGCACCGCCGCATTTCGTATCGTGCAAGAGGCGTTGACAAACATTGTACGACACAGCGATGCCGCAGCAGCGCGTATTATAGTGCGTCACTCCGGTGACGAACTGCAGCTCAACATCAGCGACAATGGTCGCGGGATGGATCTCGCGCGATCAAGACGGGAGCGCCTCGGGCTCATTGGAATGAGCGAGCGCGCGCATATGCTCGGCGGGTCGATGGAGATCGAAAGCGCGCCCGGGCGCGGCACCCGTATTTTGGTGCGCCTGCCGCTATCGATGGACAAACTTGCAACGGCCGCACCGCTATGATCCGGTTGTTTGTTGCCGATGACCATACAATCTTCCGAGAGGGGCTGAAGCAGATGCTCGCGGAAGAGTCCGACTTCAAGATTGTCGGCGAGGCGACCAATGGCGACGAGCTGCTGGCGCAACTCGGCTCGTCACCTTGTGACATCGTCTTGCTGGATCTCACTATGCCCGGGCGTAGCGGAATTTCGTTGCTGCGCGAGATTGCCTCGAACGAAAACTGGCGTGTGATCGTACTCAGCATGCATGAGGAGGATCAATATATCGTCGAGGCGCTGAAGGCCGGCGCTGTCGGGTATGTTACCAAGAACAGCGCGCTGGAGCAGCTGATTCTCGCGATCCGCAAGGTCGTCAAGGGTGAGATGTTCGTCAGCGCGGCAGCCTCGCAAAGCCTGATCCGTCAGGCGCGCGCGCCGAGCGAGCCCCTGCCCCACACAAGACTGACGCCTCGCGAACGCGAGGTGTTCGATCGCCTCGTCCTTGGCCGCAAGATGTCGGATATCGCGCGCGAGCTCGGCCTCAGCATCAAGACCGCCAGCACGCACAAGACGAACCTTCTGCACAAGATGAAGGCGGAGACCACGGCCGATCTGGTCCGCTACGCCTTGCGTCACCAGCTCGACCAGCGGTCCTAGGGCATCTAGGAATTTTCCTAGATGGCGCTAGGACACCACCGATTTTCGGCCGATCCGGATCGTCCTAGGCTCTCCTCGCTGGTCTATCGGTGGGAGCTTGCCATGAGACCCTCGCGGGCGGTGTGTCGATCGGAACGGGGGATGGTCGCGACGGCCCATTATCTTGGGTCCGGCGCCGCGCTCGATGTCCTCAAGCGCGGTGGCAACGCCGTGGACGCCGCGATTTGCGCCGCGGCAACTCTGGGCGTGGTGTTGCCCCACATGATCGGGATCGGCGGCGACGCCTTCTGGCTGATCTACGACGCCCGCTCGGGCAAGGTGCATGCGCTGAACGGCAGCGGCCCCTGTGGTCGCAACATCGTCGCCAGTTCTTACATGCCCGAAGGTCGCATTCCGCATCGCGGTCCCCGCGCCGCGATCACTGTGCCGGGTGCCGTGGACAGCTGGCGCCTCGCGCACGAGCGTTTCGGCCGGCTCGCCGTGGCCGAGTTGCTGCAGCCGGCCATAGACTATGCGCGCAAGGGCTCGCCGGTCAGCAACGACCTCGCGACATGGATTCACGACGACCGCCACGAGCTTGCATCCGATCCCGGCGCAGCTCAGATCTTCCTTGACAACGGTCAGCCCTATCTGGCGGGGATGCGCCTCAGGCAGAGCGCGCTTGCCGGCACGCTCGAGCGCATGGCATCGCGCGGCTTGCGTTCCTTCTATGACGCGGCCGGCCGCAGCATCGCGACCTATCTCGACCAAATCGGCGGTGCGCTCACCTCGGAGGATTTCGCCGACTACGCTGCACGCTGGGTCGATCCGATCACGACGCGTTATCGTGGGTTCGACGCATTCCAGCTGCCGCCGCCATCGCAGGGGATCGCCGGACTTTTAATCCTCAACTTTCTTGAAGGGCTCGATCTTCGCAGGCTCGGTCCGACTTCGCCCGAATTTTACAGCGCGCTGATCCAGGCTACCAAATGGGCATTCGAAAAGCGCGACCGCCATCTTGCCGATCCACTGTTTCATTCGATTCCAGTTCCGGAACTGCTCGATCCGCGGCTAGCCTTGGCGGAACGCGCCACGTGGCTGACGCAGCGGCAGCGCGAAACGGTGAGCCCGCCCTCCGGCAGCGACACCACTTTCATCTGCATAGCCGACGACGAGGGCAACGCGGTCGGTATGGTGCAGAGCCTTTATTTCGACTTCGGCGCCTGCGTCGTCGATCCGGAGTCCGGCGTGCTGCTGCAGAACCGCGGCAGCTTCTTCTCGCTCGATCCGGAGCACCCGAATTATCTCAGACCAGGCAAGCAGTCGGCGTCCACATTGATGTCCGGAATGCTTTGCAAGGATGGCCAGCCCTATCTCGTTTACGGCAGCCAGGGCGGGGAGGTGCAACCGCAAGCCCAGACGGCGCTGGTCACCCGCGTTGTCGACTTCGGTCTGGACGTGCAGTCGGCGCTCGATGCGCCGCGCCTCCTCTACGGCCGTTCGTGGGGCGACGCATCCAACCAGCTTCTGCTGGAAGGCAGTGCGCCGGATGCCGTCTTCGACGGATTGAGGCACAGCGGACATCCGGTCGAACGGGTCGGCTGGCCGCACCCCCGGATGGGAACGGCACAGGCCATTCGCTTGAAGGGACCATGGTCGCCCTTCTTTGAAGGAGGAGCAGACGTCCGCGGAGAAGGCGTCGCTCTAGGGTTCTGAACAGAACCGGGGTACTGAACGAAAAAAAGGGAGGAATGCAACAATGGAAATGATCATCCGCCGGGTACGGATCAGTGACGAACAGCCGCTCGTGGACATTGGCATTGCGGACGGACGGATCGTCGCCATCGAGGAGAAGATCGAGAAGAAGGTCGATGAGGAGATCGATGCCGAAGGGCGCGTCGCCCTTCCAGGCTTCATCGAGGCCCATCTGCATCTGGAAAAGGCCTTCCTGCATCGCCGGATGCCCGCGCGCTTCGGCACCCTCGAGGAGGCCATTCGCGTCACCGGCATCCTGAAGTCGAAGCAGGAGCGCGAGGATGTTCTCGATCGCTCCCGCCAGGTTCTCGACATGGCCATCAAGAACGGCACCACGCTGATCCGTGCACATCCCGACGTCGACCCGATTCAGGGTCTCATCGGCGTTGAAACCGCGCTTCAGCTCAAGGAAGAATACCGCGATCTCCTCGATTTGCAGATCGTGGCCTTCCCGCAGGAGGGCTGGCTGAAGACCGAGGGCGTGCAGGACCTGATGGAGAATGCGGTCGATCTCGGCGCCGATGTCGTCGGCGGCTGTCCGTACAACGAGCTCAGCTGGGACGATACCCGCAGTCACATCGACAAGGCCTTCGATCTGGCACAGAAGCACGGCCTCGATGTCGATATGCATGTCGACTTCGCCGACGATACCACGGATCGCCGCTTCGCGACCACCGAGTACATCGCGCGAAAGACCATCGACACCGGCTATCATGGCCGCGTCGCCCTCGGCCACGTCACGAGCCTCGGCTCCCTCAAATCGGAAGAGTTGAAGCCCATCGCCGACCTGCTGCGCGAAGCGGATATCCACATCATCACGCTGCCGGCGACCGACACCTATCTCGGCGGACGGCGTGACGAGGTAAACCAGAGGCGCGGACTGACGCCGGTACGTGCGCTGCACGCCGCCGGTGTCAACGTCGCTTACGCCTCGAACAATATCCGCAATGCCTTCACGCCCTTTGGCAAGGCTGATCCCTTGCAGATCGGCAACCTTCTGGCTCATTTGATCCAGTTTGGCACGCCCGATCACCAGGCCGACATCCTCAAGATGAGCACCAGCAACGCCGCGCGCGCCGTCGGCATCGCCGGACAATATGGCCTCGCCGTCGGCAAGCAGGCCGATCTGATGATCCTCGACACCTATACAGTCGCCGATTGCCTGCTCGATCTGCCGCCGCGCTCGTGGGTGTTCAAGCGCGGCCGGGTCGTCGTTGTCACCAAATATGAGAGCAATATCTGCCGCAGTTGCGGTCATGCGCACACGACCGCGCTCAAGCATGCCCACGCCTGACTGAACCCAAAGCCGGCACAAGACCGGCACTGACAACATCACAACAAAACGCCAATGGAAACGCCAAAGGAAACGCCATGAAAAAGCCGCCTGCCGAAGTTGTCGCTTCGCTGCTAGCAGTGACCACACTGTTTGCGCCCGCTAATCTTCCGCCATGGGCCATCTTCATCTCCTGGGCCGGCACCTTCGCCGCTGGCGGTCCAAAGCCCGAGACGCTGAAGAAGCTCTGGATGACGATGCCGATTGGCGCGATCACCGCCTGCCTGATCGTTGCCGGCTTCCACCTGGCCTCGCAATATCTCAGCGGGAGCTCGTTCGTGCTGGCACAGTGCGTCATCCTGTTCTGTCTCAACGGTGCCATGATGTCGCTGGGCCGGATCCCCGCGCTCGGCTTCGTGCCCGGCATGTTCTTCGGGTTTGCGTCGTATTTCGCGACCCTGTTCGGAGGCTTCGGGCCGGCGCCGGGCAACCTCATGGTCGCGCTCGGCGCCGCCATTCTCATGAACGCGATCGGCCCGGCCTATGCGTGGCTGACCGCCAATCTCGGCGCCCATCATCATCACGTGGAGGCGGCCGCACCGATCGGCCGCGCGCAACGAGTAACCTCTTGAGGGAGGAGAGCCAACTTCTCCGAGAACGCAGAGGGCGCCGTGCGGCAGCCGGCGCCCTTGTGTCCCAAAACCTGTAAGAATATGCCAACGGGCAGCTGCGTCCCAACCGCCCGTTGCTGGAACAGAGCCCGAAACGCGCTTTGAGGCCTATCCGAAGAATCAACGTTATCAGCCCTTGTATTCTACAATATAGAGACCCGCACTGAAGTCGGTGACGTAGCAGAGCGCGTTCTTGTCGACGAACACATCGGCAGAGTGCAACACAATTGGCCGGTTCGGGCGCGGGTCCATCCACTTGACGGGCGGCGGCGGTACGAAGGCGCCGATCTCCTTCGGACGAAACTGATCCTTGATATCGTAGACGCGCAAGCCTGCATTCTGATAGGTCGCGAAGATCAACTCTTCGCTGTAGAAGGCCTCGGGGCGGTTCTCGTGGACGTTGTGCGGGCCGAAATGACCGCCAATCTTCAGGTAGTCCTTGTCAGACGGCGCCGGGAAGGTCGAGATACTGATCGGGTTAGACTTGACCTGATTGTCAAAGATCCAGATCGGCTTGAACCCGTCCTCCTGACCATCCAGTACCGTCTCGTCGACAACGACGAGGAGGTTGCGGCCGGGAAGAGGAAGGGCATTGTGCGTGCCGCCGCCGAAGGGCGGAGCCCACACCCTGTGCGTGATGAGCTTCGGGTTGGACTTGTCCTTCACGTCGACGACAGCAAGGCACGCATCCCGCCAGCTGCAATAGGCGATGTCATCGCGGACGATCGGGTGATGCAGGCCGAAGCGGCCGTTCTTGGTCGGCCAGTTCGGGACTTCGCCGGCGGCCTTGTTCATTCCGGGCAGCCAGTACTTTCCGACCAGCTGCGGCTTTGTGGGATCGACGAGGTCGATCACGATCATGATGTAGTCAGTAAAGCCTTCGAGCAACGCCGAAGCATAGGCCCAGCGTCCGCCGGTCCAGTAGATCCGGTGCAGGCCGGTGCCATCGACCGGCATGAAGCCGATCTGCTTGGGCTCGGCCGGCGTCGAAAGATCGTAGACGGCCATACCCGCTGACCAGTCGCGCTTCTCCTGCTTATCGTTCGCGTGGTGGCTGACCGAACCTTTGTAATAGTTCTTTTCGTCGGCGAGCTCGGCTTGCGCGAACATGTCCTTGTTATGGATCACGAGGAGTTTGTCTTCGGCTGCTTGCAGATGCAGCGTCCACGTATCGTGGGGCGCGGCGACGTACCCAACTGCTTTCGGGTTCTTGGGATCGCGGACGTCGACCACGGAAAAGCCCCTTGAGAAGATGTGTCCGATATAGGCGACCCCCCTATGGACCATAATCTGCACACCATCGCATCGCCCGCCCTGATCGCTGTAGCCAACGAGCTCGAGGTTGGAGGTGGCGTAGTCAGGCTTGGGAAGATCACTGCTCATCAGTTGCCTCTCAAAAGGAGAATCTAGCGAGAAAAATGTCGCCATAGACGGTTCATTGCGGAGCCGGTGGCCGCAATTCGCGCAGCCGCCGCTCTCGCCCCCGCGGGTCGCAACGTGATTACTTCGCGCCCCAGATTTTCTTGTACTCGTCGCGATAACCGTTGCCGGGATCAAACTTGTTATCCTTGCCGCCGTCCTTCTCGATGTTGTCGGCAGTGAAGAGATGGACGTGAGGCACGAACCCGCTCGGCTTCGCGCCGGCAAAGGCGCGGTTAAGCTCGTCGATCATGATCCAGCCCTGCAGGTTGAGTGGCTCCGCTACAGTCGCGATCTGGTACTGCTTGCCGCGGATCCGCTCGAATGCAGGTACGGAGCCGTCGCCCGCCGAAATCTGCTGGGGGACCCCGTTGGCCGGGTCGACGCCTGCCGCCTGCAGCGCCGGGGCCGAGAAGTCAAAGTAGAGATCATTTACGGCGATCGAATAGGTCCACTGTTTGCCATACTTGGACAGCAGCGAGGTAGTGAGCTGACCCATCCGGTTGGACAGATCGGCGATCGGAGTATCTGCGACTTCGAGCACCTTGCAGCCCTTGCAGCCTTCGACGGCACGCCGCTCAGCATTCGTCTTGGCGGTCGCGATGGCGTAAATCGAGTCCGTGAACAGAACGACACCCGCATGGCCGCCCGACTTCACGACCGCTTCGAGACCGGCGGCTTTTGCGACCTCGAGCGGATCAGTGGTCACATTGGTGAACACGGCAGGAATGCCTTCGATCGGGCCGGCATTCGGACCCGCGTGCCAGCCAACGATCTTGATGCCGGCGGCGGCGGCCTGCTCCAGTAGCGGCTGCTGCTCCTTGCTGTCGATCCCGACGTTGAGGATGCCGGCGGGCTTCATGGCGATCGCCTGCGTCAGCGCGGTTGCGTGTCCGGACACAGTCCCCTGGCCGTCGAGCTGGCGCACATCCCAGCCGATCGCCTTCGCCGCCTCAGCCGCGCCGTCGCCCGCTCCTTGCGCGCCGCCGTTGCGCTGGTCGGTCGAGACGATGACAATCAGCTTCTTGCCTTGGGCCTTAGGGCCCGTCGTTGGACCATCCCATTTGGTCACGGGCGCGGCGACCGTTTCAAGAAAAGCTTTCGCCTTCTCGATATAGGCCGCATCGTCATCTGCCCGCGCCACGATAGTGCCGAGCGATAGAGCGCCGACTGAGCCCAAGAGCGCCCCCGTTATAATTTTGGTCATTGTCATTGCGTCTCTCCCAGGATTGACAGACGGCCCCCCGAGGTCGTCCGGCCGGCTTCCCCGGCATTTTTACGCAAAGACCTCAGGCGATCCTGGCGGCCTTTGCGGATTCTTTTTGTTCAGACGCGAGCCGCGGCTCCTGCATCGGTTTGACGACGGTACGGCGGCGCTGGGCGAAGGCCGCGAGCGCGATCGCGACGACCAAGGTAGTGCCGTTGAACAGCGGCTCGACGAAAAAAGCGCCACCGAAGAGCTGGATACCCGAGATGCCAACCGCGAGGATGAGTATGCCGAACACGCTGCCCCAAACGTTCACGCGACCCGGTCTTATCGTTGTCGATCCGAGAAAGGCACCCACGAGCGCCGGCAGCAGGAAGTCGAGGCCGACATTGGCCTGTCCAATGCGCAGCTTCGCAGCAAGAACGCAGCCGGCCAAGCCGGTAATGATCCCGGAGGCGACGAACACGCCGATCACGTATAGGCGGACGGGGATGCCGTTAAGTGCGGCCGCCTTCTCGTTGGCGCCAATAGCATAGATGAATCGGCCGATCGGCAGGCGCTCGCTGACGATCCACAGAACGAGCGCGAGGCCGAGCACGTAAAATGCCGGAATCGGTACGCCGAACAGTGAAGCCGAGTTGATGGCAATGAAATCCGCTGGCAGCGCGCCTATGATCTGGCGTCCATCCGTATGCCACAGTGCAAGGGCGTAAAGAATTGTGCCGGTTCCGAGCGTCGCGACAAAGGCATCGACCTGCGCCACTTCCACCAGCACGCCGTTGACGAATCCAACGAAACCCGAGCAAGCCACGACGAGGAGGATCGCGATGGGCCACGGGATACCGTATTTGACCTGAAAGCTGATGGCCAGGATATGCCACATCACGATGCCGAATCCGACCGTAAGATCGATACGGCCGGCCATCATCGGCAACGTCGCCGCGAGCGCAAGCAATGCGACGATCGATTTGTCCGCGAGGATGGAGCGCGCGTTCAGCCAGGTGGGAAACGTGTCGGGCAGCAGAAGCGAAAAGATGACGATCAGCAGCAATGTGAGCAGCGGCAGGCCGTACACGGGTAGCAGCCGCAGCATGGCCTGCCCGGTGGAGAGTGTGGCGAGCTCCGGCTGGGTCGGCTCCAGAGCATTGGATTTAATGGATTGCATCCAGGCCCCCGCTCAGTGAGCTGCGTCTACTGTCGCGATGCCGCTCCACTCAACGCTGGCGGACGCGGCAGCGAGCAAATTGCTGATAGAGAGATCTTCCGAATGAAGCTCGCGGACGACTTGACCACGACTAAACACAAGCGCGCGATGGCAGACTTTCGCAATTTCCTCGAAGTCCGTTGACACGATCAAGATGGCGGCGCCCTCGTTCAGCGCAACGTCGAACAGCTTGTAGATCTCGGCCTTCGAGCCGACGTCCACGCCGGCCGTGGGATCTTCGAAGACATAGATTTTCGATTTCAGGTTCAACCAGCGACCCACCGCGACCTTTTGCTGATTTCCGCCGGACAGCAGCTCGATCGGAAGACTCGGATGGTTGGGACGAAGGCCAACCGTTTCTCCGAGAAGCTTTGCGGCCACGCGCTCCCTCCGCGGCGAAAGCCAGGTCGAGGACCTGTGCCCGGCCGCAAGCGGATTGAGGAAGAAGTTCTCGCGGACCGACAGGCCGGAAAGGACGGATTCTCCGACGCGATCCGCACAAACGAGGTTCACCCCGAGATCCATCGCCCGGCGCGGGCAATCGATATCAACGGACGTGCCATCGATCCTGACTTGCCCACCTGTCACGGCTTCCATGCCGAACAGCGCGCGGCTGACTGCCTCCTGACCGGCGCCCCGCAAGCCCACCAGCCCGACGATTTCGCCGGCGTGAATTCGGCAATCGATCGGTCCGACAGGACCCATAGAAGCGCGGTACAATTCAAGGCGGGCATCGCCTTCGCGCTCCACCGGCCGCCTGAACACGAGGGATGGCTCGCGCCCTACGATGAGAAGGATAGTTTCATCGGACGATGTTTGGGCGACCATTCGCTCACCGGCGACGCGGCCGTCGCGCAGCACCACCATCCGATCTGCAATTTCGAAGACCTCGTCGAGCCGATGCGAGACATAGATGATACCGACGCCATTTTCGCGTAACCGCCGGAGCGCGCTGAATAGGCGGGCAACCTCGTCCGCGGGAAGGCTTGCAGTTGGTTCGTCGAGAACGAGGATCTCTGCATCGGTCGCGAGCGCGCGGGCGATCGCAACGAGCGATTTCTCTGTTCGCGTCAGGTGCTGGATGCGCAGGTCCGGGTCAATGTCGGCGCCCAGCCTCGCAAGCGCCCGCCGGGCGCGCTTTCGCGCTTCCTTCCACGTGATGAGACCGAATCGACGCGGGTAACCAAGGGTCAGGCAGATATTTTCTGCAACGGTCATCCAATCGATCAGTCCGAGATCCTGATGAATGAACGATATCGGCATGCGCCTGACCGCATTGGTCACCTCATGGCCACTGTAGGAGATCGTACCACTATCGACGGTGTGGACGCCCGCGAGGATCTTGATCAGCGTCGACTTGCCCGCGCCGTTCTCGCCGAGCAGCGCGACGACCTCGCCGCGTCCCACAACCATGCTGACTTCGCTAAGGGCCTGAGTTCCGCCGAATCGTTTGGACACGCGATCGATCCGAAGCACGGCCGACCCATCGCGTGGCGGCGCCTCATCACCAACCAGTCGAGGGCCCTCATTCACGAACCGGCCTCCCTCCCCGCTTGCGGACGACTTGCGTCATCTCGTTCAAGATCGCACAGCCTACATTAGAAATAGGCTGTGTAGCCTTGTCAATTAGGATGAGCCATTACGTGATGCGCGATATCGACAATGCGGATCGCCTCACAACCTGCCCGCGACCCCGCCACTTGCTCACCTCCTGGGCAGCCACAACAGGAATCGTTCAAGCCGCGGCGGTGCCGCACCTCGCCGAAGAACTTTGCGGCCAAGAAGCTCGATGCTGGCGAGGATCTCGTCCTGGCCCAGCTGCATCACACCGCCCGCCTCTGCGTGGGAGAGCGCCCGCCTCCATCGGCGACCAGAACCGCTCCGGTGACGAAAGAAGCATCATCCGAGACCAGAAACAGGCAGCATGCGGCGATCTCGGACGGATCGGCCATGCGGCCGAGCGCGATCCGTCGCTCGGCCGCCTCGAATTCGGCGTCCGGCGTGGTGCCATTCTGCTCGGCGAGCAGGCGCATCTCATAGGCGCTCATCGGTGTGCGGACCCAGCCCGGCGCTACCGCATTGGCGCGAATGCCATCGGCACCATGCGCGTAGGCCAGCGAGCGCGTATAGGCGACCACGGCCGACTTGCTCGCGGCATAGCTCGCGCTGTCCGGGCTGGCGTTGAACGCAGCAACGGATGCAATGTTCGCGATGGCGCCACCGCGCTGCCTCAGCAGCGGCAGCGCCGCACGACAGACCCGCATGGTTCCGGTCAGGTTGACATCGAGCGTCCTGCCCCAGACCTCATCGGATATCGTGGCGGGACTGTCGGGAATGATCAGGCCGGCGGCATTGACGACGATGTCGAGCCGTTCGCCGCAAGCCGCAACGGCCTTGGCGATGTCGGCCAGTTGCGTCACGTCACCGTGGACCGCCCGCCCGCCCGCCCCAGCCGCGGCAGCTTCGAGTTCATCCTCGTCGAGACCGAACAGCACGACGCGCGCGCCGTGCTGTGCCAGCAGCCGCGCGGTGGCCCGGCCGATGCCGGTTGCCGCGCCGGTGACCAGCGCCGTCTTTCCGTCGAGCCGCGCCATCTAAAGCCCCCACTGCCGTTCGACGGCAAATCCGGTCTCCGGCAGCGTCGATCCGCCATCGACCACGATGGTCTGTCCGGTGACATAGCTGGCCTCGTCAGAGGCGAGATAGAGCATCGCGCAGGCGATATCGTCGGCGCTGCCCATATGCCCAACCGGAATGAAGCGCTCGAGCCTTGTCTTGTTTTCCGGTGCGCTCATGGTGCCGCGGCCGGGCTTGTCGACGAAGCCGGCCTCGACGCCATTGACCGTGATGCCATCACGCGCGAGCTCGAATGCGGCGCCGCGAATGAAGGCGTTGACGCCCGCCTTCGCTGCCGAGTAGTGCGCCCCACCACCCATCGCGACACGCGCAGACACCGATGAGGTCACGAGGATACGTCCGAAGCCGATTTTACGCATATGCGGGATGGCGGCCTGCGCGAGCCAGAAACTCGCCTTGAGATTCAGCGCCAGCGTGTATTCAAGCTTCGCCTCGTCGAGATCTTCCAGTGGCGACCACGGACAGCCGCCGGCATTGTGCACGACGATGTCGAGCCGGCCTTGTTGTGCGGCGACGTCGTCGACGATCGCCCTAAGGCTGCCGCGGTCGAGGTCGTTGAAGGGCACGCAATAGATGGCCAATCCATCGGCCGCCAGTTCGCCCGCCAGCGCTTCGGCAACGTCAAGCGTCCGGTTGGCGATCACCACCGTCGCGCCGGCCTGCGCCAGGCGCTTGACGATGGCGGCGCCAATGCCCCTGCCCCCGCCCGTGACCAGGGCGACCCGGCCTGTGAGGCTGAATGGGGGCTGTGGGGGCTGCTGCATCAGATCACCCCTGTCCGTCGCAGCAGCGCGATGAACTGCGCGAACACCACGGTGTGTCTTTCCACATCGGCTGCCGAGGTCGCCGGGCACATCAGCAGCATGGTGTGGAACGGGGTCACCAGGATGCCTTCGTTGATGTAGAACGCGTGCAGCAGGGTTTCGAGGTCGGGCTGCCGCCCCGCAATTACATCGGCGCCGCGACGCGGCGGCTCCGGCATGAACATGATCTCGGCACGCGCGCCGATCTGGGTGACGTGCCAGGGAAGACGGTTGGTCGCGATCAAATTACGCGTTTCGGTCGCCAGGCGCGTCGCGGTGGCGATCATGTGCCGATAGTTCGTCCGTGTCAGGACTTTTTCGAGGACCGCGCGCATCGTCGCGACCGTCAGCGCGCTGCCGGCGAGCGTGCCGCCGAAGCCGAGATGGGCGGATTGCCGCTCGCGCGGATTGGCGTGGGGAACAAGCTTCCAGAGCCGCTCGGCTATCTCCTGGCTCAGGCCAAAGATGCCAGCGGGAATGCCGCCGGCGATTGCCTTGCCGACGACGAAAATATCCGGATCGAGGCCGTGAAGTTGCGTGTAACCTCCCGGCCCACAGGACAGCGTATGCGTCTCGTCGATGATCAGCACCGCACCGGCGCGCCGGGTCAGCTCGCGCAACGTCTGATGAAAACCGGGATCGACCGGGATCATGCCGAAATTCGTCATCAGCGGCTCGGTCAGCACGCAGGCGACGTCGCCATGCGCGAGCGCAGCCTCGAGCGCCGTGACATCATTGAATTCGATGACCCGGCTCACAGCGTCATGATCGATGCCGTTGGGATGGATCATGTTGCGCAAGGTCACGCGGCCGTCGCGGATCTCCACATGCGCCTCCTCGACGCCACCGTGATAGCAGCCGGAGAACACCAGGACCTTTCGGCGTCCGGTGATCATGCGCGCGATCCGGATCGCCGCGCGGTTGGCATCGGTCGCGGACGTCGTCAGCGTCCAGTATTTTTGCCCAAAACGGCGCGATAGCTCGGCGCCGACCCAAAGACTATCCTCGGTCGGCAGCATCATGGTGGCGCCGCGCCGGAGCTGGCGGACGGCCGCCTCGGTCACCGCCTCGACCGCGTGGCCGCACATGCCGCCTGTGTCACCGAGGCAGAAGTCGATATAGTCGCGTCCATCAATGTCGCGGATATGCGCACCACTGGCTTCGTCGGCATAAATAGGAAAGCCACCGGCCCAGCGCCGCATCCAATGCAATGGACCGCCATAGAGGAAATTCTGCCTGCCTTCCTGCCACGCTGCCGCCGCGCGCGGATGGAGGTTGCGGAAGCGCTCCTGCTCGGCATCGACAAGCTTGTTTAGAACATCCTCGCGCTTGGCTGTTGCAGACGTCATAGCGCGATCCAGGCGGTCTTGAGATCGGTGTAGGCGTCGAGCGCATGCAGCGACTTGTCGCGCCCGAAGCCGGACTGCTTGAAGCCACCGATCGGCACCGTGATGTCGGCTCCGCCATAGCTGTTGACATGCACGACCCCCGCATGGATGGCGCGCACCATGCGATGGGCCGTCGACAGGCGGCCCGTCCATACCGCTGACGCAAGACCATAGGGCGTGGCGTTCGCCAGCGCGATCGCGTCCTCTTCGCTGTCGAAGCGGGTGACCGCGAGGACGGGCCCGAATACCTCCTCGCGCCACAGCTCCAGCTTTGGGGTGATGTCGGCCAGGATCGTCGGCGACATATAATTGCCTCCGCTCTCAGCGTGGATCTGTTCGCCGCCTGTCAGCCGTTTCGCGCCCTGCTCTTCGGCGCGGGCAACGGCCTCAAGGTTCTTGCGCAACTGCGCTTGGCTCGAAATCGCGCCAATGTCCGAGGCCAGATCGAGCGGATCCCCGACCCTGAGTTTTGCGGTCGCCGCGAGCAACTCGGCCATAAAGCGCTCATAGACCTGCGATTGCACTAATAGCCGCGAGCCGGCGACGCAGACCTGACCGGAGTTGCGGAAGATCCCGGTCGCCGACACCTTCGCGGCCTGCTTCATGTCGGGCACGTCAGCCAACACGATGTTCGGCGACTTGCCGCCGAGCTCGAGATGGACGCGCTTCAGGTTCGATCGCGCCGAACATTCCAGCAGGCGGCGCCCGACCGCGCCGGAGCCGGTGAACGCGAGCACGTCGACGTCCATGTGCAGCGCCAGCGCCTCGCCGGCCGATGCACCGCGGCCGGTGACGACATTGAGCACGCCGTCCGGCAGCCCCGCCTCGCTCGCGAGCTCCGCCAGCCGTAGCAACGACAGCGAGGCGATCTCCGGCGGCTTGACCACGACCGAATTTCCGGCGGCGAGCGCAGGCCCGATCTTCCACGCCCCGATCATCAACGGGAAATTCCACGGCACGATGACGCCGACGACGCCGAGCGGCTCGCGATGGATTAGGCCAAGAACATCGCCGGAGGTGGGCGCGATCTCGCCATAGACCTTGTCGATCGCCTCGGCGTAGTAGCGGATGGTTGCGGCCGCGGATAACGGTTCGGCCTTGTAAGCCATGCCGATCTCGGTGCCATTGTCGCGGACGCCGAGCACTGCGATCTCGAGCGCGTGCTGCTCGATAAGGTCCGCAAACCGCAGCAGTATCTTTTTGCGCTGAGCCGGTGTCGCGCCCGACCAGCTGCCTTTCTCGAATGCGAGCCGCGCGCGCTTCACCGCGAGATCGACATCGGCGCCGTCGGCGTCCGCGATCGTCGTGAGTATGTGGCCGTCGATCGGCGACACCACATCGAGCCGTGCCCCGCCGATCGCCGGCGTCGGCTTGCCGCCGACAAAAAGTTGCTGGGCCGGAATAGCGGCTGACCTCAACTGATCGATCTGGGCTTGCTGCATGGGATTATGGTGACGATGAGAAGGCGCGCCCCGGCAGGGTCGCTGATGCGCGCAATCCTCGCCAATTCAAGGCTTTGGCAGTATCAACCGATAGGTGGATGTCGCCGCTCGCCGCATGCTCCTAGCGTCATTCGAGCATGACAGAACGTCCTTCCGCGCGGCGCTCTCAGTCATTCCTCTACTGCCGAGCCCCGACACGACATGTCTGAACTGACAGAGCCCCGCATTCTCCTGATCGGAACCGGCGACACCAAGGCCGACGAACTCCTCTACATGAGTGACTGCATCGCGCGAGCGGGCGGCAAGACGATCATGATGGACATCAGCGTGCTCGGCGAGCCGCCCTATCGACCAGCACATGACAAGCATGCGGTGGCGGCCGCCGCACAGACGACGATCGAGAGCATCGCGTCGAGCGGCGATGAGAACTCGGCCATGTCGCTGATGGCTATCGGCGCAGCCAACCTAGCGCGCGATCTCGCCGCCCGCGACGCCATCGACGCGGTGATCGCAATCGGCGGGACCATGGGAACCGATCTCGCACTCGACGTCGCCCAGGCGTTGCCGCTCGGCCTGCCAAAACTGATCGTGTCGACAGTCGCGTTTTCTCATTTGATCCCGCCGGAACGTGTCGCGGCCGACCTCATGATGATCCTGTGGGCCGGCGGCCTTTACGGGCTGAACGGCACCTGCACGGCGGTGCTGTCGCAGGCCTGCGGTGCGATCGTCGGTGCGGCAAGGAGCGCCATCAGGCCGCGCAACGCGCGACCGGTCGTTGCGATCACCTCGCTTGGCAAGAGTTGCCTGAGCTACATGGTCGAACTGAAACCGCAGCTCGAGAAGCGCGGTTATGAGGTCGTGATCTTCCACACGACCGGCATGGGCGGCCGCGCGATGGAGTCGATCGCAGCACAACGCGGCTTTGCCGCGGTGCTGGATCTCAGCTTGCAGGAGGTGGCCAACCAACTCACGGGCTCGGTGGTGAATTCGGGCGTGGACCGCCTGGAGAATGCAGGTAAGGCGGGAATTCCCCAGATTGTCGCGCCGGGCGCCACGGATATGGTGGATTTTGCTGCTTGGATGCCGACGCCGAAGGATCTGGCCGAGCGCCCCTTCCACGCGCATAACCGCCTGCTCGCCTCTGCCACTTCCGGTCCCGAAGACCGCCGTCGGATCGCGCAGGCAATTGCCAAAAAGCTATCCCAGGCCAGGGGGCCCGTCGCCTTCGTACTTCCCACCGGCGGCGTTCAGCAATGGGATCGCAAAGGTGAGGCCTTGCACGATCCCGATGGCCTCTCTGCCTTCGTCGAAGCGATGCGGTCGGCGGTTGCATCGCCGGTCGAGTTGCATGAGATCAAGGACCATATCAACAGCACCGCATTTAATGAAACGGTACTCGGCATCTTCGATCGCTGGGTCGAGGCCGGCATCGTGCCGGCCGGTGCCGCAACGGTCGCCGCGTGAACAGAACGGTCGCCCAAGCGCTGGTGCTGGATTTCGGCGGGGTCATCTCGAAGACGTTGTTCGAAACCCACGAGCTGACCGAGCGCGCGCTTGGGCTCGCCCCCTGCACGCTGAAATGGATGGGCCCGTTCGCGCCAGACAGCGACCCACTCTGGGCCTCGATGCAACGCGGAGACATCTCCGAGCGAGGATACTGGCTGACGCGCAGCCGCGAGGTCGGCCGGATGCTCGGCGAAGACTGGCCCGACATGGAGACATTCGTGAAGCGGGCGCGCGGCGCCGACCCCAAAACCGTGATCCGCCCCGAAGCCGAGCGCACGATCCGGATCGTGGCCGATGCCGGCTTCAAGCTAGCCATCCTTTCAAACGAGCTCGACCTGTTCTACGGCGCGGATTTTCGCGCGCGCCTTCCGATTCTGGCGCGCTTCGATGCGATCGTCGATGCGACCCACACCAAGATCCTGAAGCCAGATCCACGCGCCTATCGGTTCGTGATCGACGCACTTGGGCTGAACGCGGAGGGTTGCGTCTTCGTCGACGACCAACGCAGGAATATCGTTGGCGCTGCAGAATGCAATATGCGCACCGTGCTCTTTGACGTGACGAACCCCGTGGCGTCGTACAGCGAAGCGTTGGACCATTTCGGACTGAAATTCGACTAAGCGGGAGAGAATCACCATGCGCGAAAGAAACTTCCTGGTCGAGAACAATGCCAAGCCGATCTGGCATCCGATGGCCCACCCCGCCGAGATGCGAGCGCAGCCACCGCGGATCGTGATGAAAGCCGAGGGCGTGCACGTCACCGACATCGACGGCAAGACCGTGCTGGACGCGGTCGGCGGCCTCTGGAACGTCAATCTCGGCTATAGCTGTGACCCCATCAAGAAGGCGATCGCCGATCAGCTCGACGCCCTGCCCTATTATTCGGGCTTCCGCGGCACCTCGACTGGCCCGTCGATCGAGCTCGCCTACGAGCTCACTGAATGGTTCAAGACGGAAGGCATGGTGCGTGTCTTCTTCACCTCGGGCGGCTCGGACTCCGTCGAGACCGCGCTGCGGCTCGCCCGGCAATACTGGAAGATCAAGGGCCAAGCCGATCGCACCAAATTCCTCGCGCTGAAGAAGGGCTATCACGGCACGCATTTTGGCAGCGCCTCCGTTAACGGAAACGCCAATTTCCGTCGAAACTACGAACCGCTGCTGCCAGGTGTCTTCCATGTCCCCGCGCCCTGGACCTATCGCAATCCCTTCAACGAGACTGATCCCTCGAGGCTTGCGCAGCTCTGCGCCGCGGCTTTGGAGGACGAGATCGCGTTTCAAGGCGCCGACACCATCGCCGCGTTCATCATGGAGCCCGTCCTTGGCGCCGGCGGCGTGATCGTGCCGCCCGACAATTTTATGAAGCTGGCGCGCGAGATCTGCGATCGTCATGGGATCCTGATGATTGCCGACGAGGTTGTCACCGGATTTGGCCGCACCGGCGCATGGTCGGGCTCCCGGCTCTGGGGCGTCAAGCCAGACATGATGACAATCGCCAAGGCGATCACATCCGGGTACTTCCCGCTTGGAGCGACGTTGATCGGCGAGACGATCGCGGAGGCCTTCGAGGCCGACAAGTCGAGCTTTGGCTCAATCGGGCATGGCTACACCTATTCTGGACACCCGGTCGGTTGCGCCGCAGGCCTGGCGGCGCTCAGCGAGACACGGCGGCTCAAGCTCGACGAAAATGCCGCGATGCGCGGCAAGGATCTTGCTTCCGCTCTTGCTCAGCTCAAGGCGCGGCACCCGCTTGTCGGAGATGTCAGAAGTAAGGGATTGATGGCTGCGCTTGAGCTGGTCGCTGATCGCGACAGCAAGAAGCCTGTTGACAAGAAGACGATGGCCAGGGTCGCCGACGCCGCCTACGAGGCCGGGGTGATGCTTCGCGTCTCCGGCAACAATCTCATCCTGTCGCCACCCCTCATTCTCTCATCTGCCGACGTGGCCGCCATCGCCGAAGGGATTGGCGCCGGCCTATCGGCGGCCGGCTAAGAGCACCGCTCTCCCGACTACAACGGCGGAGGCGTGAAGCCGCCGAGCTCGCGTTCGACGAGCTGGGCAAACTTGATGGTCGTACGGTCTTCAAGGTAAGGGCCCACGATCTGCACGCCGGACGGCAAGCCCTCGACGTATCGACGCGTCGGGATGACCGTCGCCGGCAGGTTGGCCACAGTCACAAGACCCGGCCACATCAGATTATCCATGTAGGGCGTGGCCTTGCCGTTCACGAGGATTCGGCGCTCGAACTGCGCCGCCATGTCCAACCGCGCGACGTCATGCGGAAAGGCAACGGTCGGCGTGATCGGGCAGAGCAGCACGTCGTAGCGCGTGAAAAAGTCCCGCCAGGCGCGGAAGAGGTGTTCGCGTTGCTCCGCCGCCGCGGCAAACTCGGCGTAGGTCTGGCTGACCGCATCGGCCACCATGCGTGGATAGCTGCCATCCGGCGCTGCCTTGCCGTTGGCGACAATCGCATCGCGCAGCGGCGGTGGAAAGCCGACACCAATGATGCCGAACAAGGTTTGCATGTAGGTGCGGAAGCTCAGCGCGGGATCAATCGCCGGCCGCGCCACCCTATCGATCTTGACATCAAGCTGCCTGAGGTCCTCGACCAGCGCATCGATCGCGGCGGCATAGGCGCCATCGAGCGGATAGGCCGACGCATCATTCCAGACGGCGACGCGGAAGTCGCGCAGATCGTCGTGCCGGGCTGGTCGCAGTGCGAAGCAAAATGCGGTCTGCTTCAGCTCGGGCACATCGGTGACGATGTCGAGCAACAGTTCAAGGTCGAATGCGCTGCGTGCGAGCGGACCAGCAACGGCGAGCTGGGGTTGCGACAGATGCCCGGGCGGCGGAGGAATGTGTCCCGCCAACGGCACGATGCCGTAGCTCGGCTTGTGGCCGTAGACGCCGCAGAAGTGTGCTGGCACACGGATCGAGCCGCCGATATCGCTGCCGAGTTCGAGCGGCGTCATACCGGCCGCGAGCGCGGCGGCCGCTTCCCCGGAGGATCCCCCCACCGTGCGCTCGGAATTCCAGGGATTGCGTGTGAGCCCGAACAGCGGATTGCAGGATTGGTGATCGGCGGCCGCCGGCGGCAGATTGGTTTTGCCAAAGAAGATTGCCCCTGCCCTGCGTAATCTTGCTACAGAAGCCGCGTCTGCCGCGGGGCGGTAATCACGCAACTCCTCAAGGCCGCAGGTTGCTGTCATTCCGACCACCTCAAACGTGTCCTTGATGGTCATCGAAAGCCCATGCAGCGGTCCCAGTGCACCGCCTCCGGCCCGGGATTCGTCGGCCCTGCGTGCAGCCTTGCGGGCGCCGTCCTCGTCGAGCGCAACGACGGCGTTAATCTTCGGATTGACCTTGCGCATGCGCGCCAGGTTTTCCTCAAGCAGCTCCGTCGCACTGATCCGGCCGCCTGCCAGCATCTTCACGAGGTCGGTGGCCGTCGAATAGGTGATGTCGTCACCGCTCATCCCGCTGTGCCTTCTGAAACCTTCTGCAGAACCGTGGCAACCGGACGCGGCGATGTACGGTGCACGTCCAGGAGGCGAACGCCGATGCGATCGCGCAGCACCGGCCAGATCCCGCGCGGAGCGACCATCATAACGGTGACAGCAAGGACGCCGAGCCCGACGAGATACCAGCCGCCGGACAACCCGAGCGGCCCGGTCATCGTCTCGCGAAGCCCAAAGAAGATGATGACGCCGAGTATCGGCCCTTCGAGCGTCCCGATGCCACCGATGATCACAATAAACATCATGTAGACGGACCAGTTGACGTCGAACGCCGCCAGCGGAGCGATGTAAAGATTACCCAAGAAACTGAGCGCGCCCGCAACTCCACATCCCGCCGCCGAAAGCACGAAGGCGACGAATCGATTGTGCCGAACGTCGACGCCTACGCTCATCGCGGCGAGATCATTGTCCCTCACGCTCATCAGGCCAAGGCCGAAACTCGAAGTCATCAGCTTATACAACCCTGCAATCGTGCCAATCGTCAGGATGCCCGCCAGCCAGAACATGATCGGCTCGAACCAGTCGAAATCGATCAATCTGCTGGTGGACAGCGGCAGCCCTGAGGTGCCACCCGCAAGCTGCGATTTCATCGTGAACGCGCTAATGATCTCCGCGAACACCCACATCGCGATCGAGAAATAGGCATCGCGCAGCCGGAACAGCGGAAAGGCGATGATGGCGGCGACGGCGGCGGCAACCAGGGGGGCCACCGGCAGCACCCAGACCGGGTTGATCTCGAGCCAGCCGGATGTAAGGAACAGCGCATAAGCGCCGAAGGCGATGAAGACCTGATGCCCGAACGACACCAGCCCGGCATAGCCCGCCAACAGATTCCACATCTGGGCCATCGTGAGCAACAGCATGCACTCGGTCCCGAGCCGCAGGAAGCCCTCATTGAGCACGAAGGGTGCGCCGGCAACGGCGGCGATCAGAATGACACTCCAAATTGCCAAGGTGATCCGTGACGGCATCGGCGTCACGCCTTGCTCGAGACCAGACCAGATGGCCTGATCAGCAACATGCAGAAGAACAACAGATGCGCATAGAGCAGCCCAGCATTTGGGTCGATCTTCAACCCGATCAGTTGCGCCATGCCAAGCGCAATGCCGCCGAGCAAGGCGCCCCAGAACGATCCAAGTCCGCCAAGCACGACGACCTCGAATGCGATCAGAAGCCGCTCCGCTCCAGAAAAGGGCGTGAAGCTCGATCGGACGGCTAGCAGCACGCCACCGATGGCGCCAAGCGCGAGCGACAGACCCATGACATAGTTGTAGACGCGATCCGGCCTGACCCCGGACAGCCGGACGATGTCGCGGCGATCGGCGGTGGCACGCACGATGCGGCCGAATTCCGTATGCCGCAGGATGAACTGCAGCGCCACGAACAGGAGTGCGGCCAGCGCAAGCGTGAGCAGCGGCATGATGCCGATATTCAAGCCCGAGATCTCGATGTGCGCGCGTGACAATTCGCCAATCTGAAGGCTCCGGACGTCGGCGCCGAATACCTCCACCATCACATTGCGTAGGACCACTGATACACCGAAGGTAAGGACGAGAGGTGCCAGAGGATCTGGCGACTTGACGACGCGGTTGACGATCGCAGCCTGATAGATCCATCCAACCGCGAACGACACGGCAATCACCGGGATCAACATCAGAAGCGGAGGAACTGATGGAAACAGGTTTGCAAGCAGTACCGCGCAAAAAGCACTCAGCACCATGAACTCGCCGTGCGCGATGTTCACCACCCGCATGACACCAAACACCAGTGCAAGACCAAGGCCGAGCAAAGCGTAGAGGCCGCCCAGCAAGGCCCCGTTGATCAACGTCTCAAGCCAGATCATGTCTCACCGGTCCGCGTTGGCTAGTTACCGAAATAGGCGTGTGTCAATTGTTCAGGCTGCAGTCCCTGCGCCGGTCCCGTGAGCGATACCCGCCCCTTCAGCAGGCAATAGATGCGCTCCGACGTCGCGAGTGCGCGCTTGACGTCCTGCTCGACGAGGACCACCGCGGTGCCTTCGCTGCGAATATTGGCAAATGAGCGATAGATCTGCTCGACGACGACGGGTGCGAGTCCAAGCGAAATCTCGTCGCACAACAGAAGGCGCGGGTTCGACATCAGCGCGCGGCCGATTGCGGCCATCTGCTGCTGACCACCCGAGAGTTGCCCTGGATACATCCGCCGGCGCTCGCCAAGCATCGGGAACAGGTCGAATACCCGTTGCAGCGTACAGCTCCCGGAACGCCGGTTGAGACTACCCATCAAGAGGTTCTCCTCGACGGTCAGCGAGTCGAACAGAAGGCGGCCTTCAGGCACCATGATAAGGCCGAGTCGGGACACCTGCTCCGCCGGCATATGCGAGATGTCGATGCCGTCGAAGTGCATCCTCCCCGACCGCTCCTCATTCAGGCCGACCAGCGCTTTGAGAAAGGTGGACTTTCCCGCGCCGTTGGCACCGACCAGCGCCACGGTCTCGCCGTCGGCGACGGTGAAGTTCATGTCGAACACCGCCTGAAGATCACCGTAGAAGATCTGCAGGCCATTTACGTCAAGCAACGCCATCGGCCTTCAGTCCCATGTAGATTTCGCGCACGACGGCACTGTCCATCACCTCCGCTGGGGGGCCGTCCAGGACCTTGCGGCCGAAATTGAGCACCAGGATGCGATCCGACACCGCTCGCAACGCATGTGGAATGTGCTCGATCCAGATGATCGCATGACCGGCCTTGACCGCCTGGACGATAGCAATCAGACGCTCGACCTCGGGCTCGGTTAGCCCGGCGGCGATTTCATCGAGCAGGATCAAGTTTGGTTTGCAGGCCAGCGCCTTGGCGAACTCCAGGCGCTTGCGATCGATCAGCGGCAGCGCGCCGGCGAGCCTGTCAGCCTTGGCTTCGAGCCCGGTCTGCAGCAACACCTGCATCGCCCATTCGCCCGCGGCGTCGCCATGCAAGCCTGCCCCGTAGGCAGCGGCGACGAGCGCATTCTCATAGACCGACAGATGCGGGAATGGCTGCGGGATCTGGAACGCACGTCCGAGCCCCTTGCGCGCCCGGCGGTGCGGCGGCAAGCCGCTGATCTCCTCACCGTCAAGCATGATCGAACCCCCGTCGGCCGTGAGCAGGCCGACGATCAGATTCAACAACGAGCTCTTGCCGGCGCCGTTGGGGCCAATCACGCCGAGACACTCGCCGCGTGTCAGCTCAAAGCTGACGTCGTCGGCGACGACGATCTCGCCGAAGCGCTTGGACAAAGCGCTGACGCGCAGGAGCGGTATCATCTCAGCTCAGCTTGGAGAGCAGCACGAGGTCCGCCTGCTTCGGGATGAATGGCGCGGTGCCGTTGTGGACGATCAGTAGCTCATATTTGGACTTGCCGCTCTTGGCCTTGCGCCACTGTCCACCCGACAAGGCGGTCACGGCGACATTCTTGATCGGCGTGCCCTTGAACTTCACGGGACCCACGACCGTCTCCATGTCGAGACCGGCAATCGCGTCACGCACCGAGTTCCTGTCCTTGGGATCGCTGTTTTGCAGGGCCGCCAGCGCCACCTCCCACAGCGCGTGTGCATAGCCGATCGGCTGGGTCCATTGTTTGCCGGTGGTCTTCTCCCATTCCGCGGCCAGCTCGGCGGCGGTCTGTCCGGTAAGCGATGACTTGAAGGGATAGGCCGGCGTCCACCACACCTCGGTCGACATCCCGTCGCCGCGATCACCGAGTGCGTTCACCGCGCTCGGGAACAAGAAGGCCGCGGCCACCGTGCAGACCTCCGGCTTAAAGCCGGCCTGCGCGGCCTGGTTCCATAGCGTCACCCAGTGATTGCCGTAAGTGAACCCGGAGACAATGTCGACACCGTTGTTCTTGAATGCCGCGACCTGATTGGTGAAATCGTCAGTGGCGATCTGGAACTTGCCGGCGGAGAACTCGTGATAGCCGGCCTCGGCAATGCCGGCGGGCAATCCGTGCTTGGGATCGGAGAAGGCCTGACCTGCGGGGTTGTCGATATAGAGCGTGCCTACTTTCTTGTTGGTCTGCACCGACTGCCACATGCCGAGGTAATTCTTCACAACATCGTCGGCGCCCCAGAAGAAATGATAGCTGTAGGGAAAACCCTTGTCCGGAGTCGATTTGCGCGGAAACATCCAGCCCTGCCACGGCACCATCGTGGAGATCGAGGGAATGCCGCGGGCATCGGAGAGCTCCTGCACCGGCGCCTGCGCGTCGCCGTCCTCGATCAGGATGAGATCGCATTTCTCGCGCAGCACCAGTTCGCTCGCCACCACGGACGAGCGGTTCGGATCGGATTGGTTGTCCTTGAAGACGAACTCGATCTGATAGGTCTTGCCGCCGATTTTCAGGCCATCCTTGACGTGTGCCTTGAT
>Ga0157369_10001243_pt1 | contig 31772 bp, 32 predicted proteins | sample C25metaG_FD_113461 | JGI IMG/M metagenome (GOLD analysis project Ga0157369, IMG submission 113461) | Corn rhizosphere microbial communities from Kellogg Biological Station, Michigan, USA - C2-5 metaG | ecosystem: Host-associated > Plants > Roots > Rhizosphere > Soil | place: USA: Michigan... | reverse complement strand
GGCCTTGCGCACCAGCGGATGCAGCTCGGCATGGTCCGCAACACCTAAGAAAGTGCGGCGCATGTCCGGGTCCCAGAACTTCTTGATGTGATCGGCGATCGCGGGTACGGCCTTCGCTTCGCCCTGGGCGGCGAAGAAGGCGGCGATCTGGTTGGCCATGTAAACGAGTTTTTCGTCGGTGTGCATCTTTAAGGCGCTTCTACGATGCGCTCCCCGTGGGTGAATACCTCGAAACCGTCGTCGCGCGCCACGGCCGCCAGGGTGATGCCGGCGTCCTCAGCGGTGCGGATCGCAAGCGCGGTCGGCGCCGACATCGCGACCATAACGGGCGCATTGATGGCCGCCGATTTCTGCACCATCTCGATGGAGACGCGGCTCGTCAGGACCATGATCCCGTCGCGTGCGTCGCAGCCGTCGCGGGCCAGCGCACCGCACACCTTGTCCAGCGCATTGTGACGGCCAACGTCTTCGCGTACCGCCTTGAAGTCATTTGCGCCGCGTGGCCAGAACCCCGCACCATGGACCGCGCGCGTATCGAGATTGAGCTTCTGGTGTACGCCGAGCGTGCGGATCGCAGTGAAGATCGCGTCGCGGCCGATCCTGATATTGGACTCGACACGGCGGACCGGTGCAATGGCGGCATCGAGGCTTTCGACGCCGCACAATCCGCAGCCGACCGGCCCCGCAAGCTTTCGCCGCCGGTTCAACAGCGCAACATCGCGGTCGTCGCATAACGTCATGCGCAGTTCGATCCCCTTGGGGTGTTTGACGATCTCAAGCTCGGCGATCTCGGACGGCGCCGCGATGATCCCCTCGGTGAGCGAGAACCCGACGGCGAAATCTTCCAGATCCGACGGCGTCGCCATCATCACGGCATAGGTCGTGCGGCCATAAGTGAACGCGATAGGCATCTCTTCCGCGACGACGCGCGTTCCTGTCGCGGCACTGTCCTTGCCGATCGCGCGGCGAATGGCCGTCCGCGATGCCTTGACGCTCATTCGGCGGGCACGGCTTCCGCGTGACGGACGTGGCGGCTCTTCTCGCTGTGCCGGCCATATTCGACCTGCCAGTCGGTCGGCCCGTTGGAGGGCGTCACCTGCACCGCCGTGACCTTGTATTCGGGGCAGTTGGTCGCCCAGTCGGAATAGTCCGACGTCACGACGTTCGCCTGCGTATCCGGATGATGGAAGGTCGTATACACGACGCCCGGCGCGACGCGATCGGTGATCAGCGCGCGCAAGGTCGTGGCGCCGGCGCGGCTGGCGAGCTTCACCCAGTTTCCATCCGCGATCCCGCGCTGTTCGGCATCGTGCGGATGGATCTCGAGCCGGTCTTCCTGATGCCAGAGGGAATTGGCCGTGCGCCGCGTCTGTGCGCCGACATTGTACTGGCTGAGGATGCGCCCGGTGGTGAGCAGCAGCGGGAAGCGCGGCCCGACCTTCTCGTCGGTCGCGACATATTCGGTGAGCACGAAGAGGCCCTTGCCGCGCGCGAAGGTGGCGCGATGCATCACCGGCGTCCCTTCCGGTGCCGCGTCATTGCACGGCCACTGCACGGAACCGAGCTCGTCGAGCTTTTCAAAGGTCACGCCAGCAAAGGTGGGCGTCAGGCGCGCGATCTCATCCATCACTTCCGACGGATGGCTGTAGTTCATTGGATAGCCGAGCGCCTCGGACAGCTTGAGCGTGATCTCCCAATCCTCATAGCCGTTCTTCGGCGCCATGGTCTTGCGCACGCGCTGTATGCGGCGCTCGGCATTGGTGAAGGTGCCGTCCTTTTCGAGGAAGGTCGAACCCGGCAGGAAGATGTGTGCGTAGTTCGCGGTCTCGTTCAGGAAGAGATCCTGCACGACCACGCATTCCATCGCCTTGAGGCCGCCGACCACATGCTTGGTGTCGGGATCGGATTGCGCGATGTCCTCGCCCTGAACGTACAGGCCCTTGAAATGGCCGTCGACCGCGGCGTCCAGCATGTTGGGAATGCGCAGCCCAGGCTCCGCGTCGAGATGCACGCCCCACGCCGCCTCGAACAGCGCTCGCGTCGGCGCATCGGAGATGTGGCGATAGCCGGAAAGCTCGTGCGGGAACGAGCCCATGTCGCAGGAGCCCTGAACATTGTTCTGGCCGCGCAACGGGTTCACGCCGACGCCTTCGCGGCCGATATTGCCGGTCACCATCGCGAGATTGGCGATCGCCATCACCGCGGTCGTGCCCTGGCTGTGTTCCGTGACGCCAAGGCCGTAAAAGATCGCGCTGTTGCCAGGTCGAGCATAGAGCCGCGCCGCGCCCCGCACCGATGCCGCGGGCACCCCGGTGGCAGTTTCGGTCGCTTCCGGACTGCGCGACGGATCGGCAACGAACGCTTTCCATTCCTCATAGGCATCCGCTTCGCAGCGGTCGCGGATGAAGGCTTCGTTGGCGAGCCCTTCGGTCACGATGACGTGCGCCATCGCGGTCAGCACCGCGACATTGGTTCCCGGGCGGAGCGCGAGATGATAGTCGGCGTCGACGTGCGGCATATGCACGAGATCGATGCGGCGCGGATCGATGACGATGAGCCTCGCGCCTTCGCGCAGCCGCTTCTTCATCCGCGACGCAAACACCGGATGGCCGTCGGTCGGATTGGCGCCGATGACGACGATCACATCCGCCTTCTCGACGGAGACGAAATCCTGCGTGCCGGCCGAGGTCCCGAATGTCGTCCTCAGGCCATAGCCGGTCGGCGAATGGCAGACGCGCGCGCAGGTATCGACGTTATTGTTGCCGAACGCGGCGCGCACCATCTTCTGAACGATGTAGGTTTCCTCATTGGTGCAGCGCGACGAGGTGATGCCGCCGACAGAGGTGCGGCCGTACTTCGCCTGGATGCGCTTGAACTCGGAAGCGGCGTGGGCGATCGCATCTTCCCAGGTCACTTCCTGCCACGGATCGTCGATCGAGGCGCGGATCATGGGCTTCAGGATGCGATCCTTGTGCTGGGCATAGCCCCAGGCGAAACGCCCCTTGATGCAGGAATGGCCGCTGTTGGCCTGGCCGGATTTCGATGGCGTCATGCGCACCAGCTCGTCGCCGCGCATCTCCGCATTGAACGTGCATCCGACGCCGCAATAGCCGCAGGTGGTCTGGATCGAACGTTCCGGCGTTCCGGTCTCGATCACGGTCTTCTCGATCAAGGTTGCGGTCGGACAGGCCTGCACGCAGGCGCCGCAGGACACACATTCGGATTCAAGGAAAGGCACATCGGCGCTCGCCGCCACACGCGACTCAAACCCGCGCCCGCCGATGGTCAGCGCGAAGGTCCCCTGCACTTCCTCGCAGGCGCGCACACAGCGCGAACAGACGATGCATTTGGCGGGATCATAAGTGAAGTAGGGATTGGATTCGTCTTTGGTGTCAGCGAGATGATTGTCGCCATTGTAGCCGTAGCGCACGTCGCGCAAGCCGACCGCGCCCGCCATGTCCTGCAGCTCGCAATCGCCATTGGCGGCGCAGGTCAGGCAATCGAGCGGATGGTCGGAGATGTAGAGCTCCATCACGCCGCGCCGGAGCTTCTTCAGCCGTTCCGTCTGTGTACGGACGACCATGCCCTGCGCGACCGGCGTGGTGCAGGACGCCGGTGTGCCGGCGCGACCGTCGATTTCCACCAGACACAGGCGGCACGAGCCGAACGATTTGAGCGAGTCCGTGGCGCAGAGCTTGGGCACCTGGAAGCCCGCGACCGAGGCTGCGCGCATGATCGAGGTGCCTTCGGGCACATCCACCCGCGTACCGTCGATCACGAGCGACACGGTGCGCTCGGCCCCAGAGGCCGGCGTTCCGCGATCGATATCGTCAGCAAGCGGCGTCATGATACGAAATCCTGCGGGAAATGGTTGAGCGCGCTCAGCACCGGATAGGGCACGAATCCGCCTAGTGCGCACAACGATCCCGACTTCATCGTATCACAAAGGTCGCGCAAAAGCGTGAGGTTTGCGTTTACGTTCTGCCCACGGAGGATCTTGTCGATGGTCTCCGTCCCACGCACCGCGCCGATACGGCAGGGCGTGCACTTCCCACAGGATTCGACGGCGCAGAATTCCATCGCGAACCGGGCCTGATGGGCCATGTCGACGGTATCGTTGAACACCACGACGCCGCCGTGGCCGAGGAGGCCGTCGCGCGCCGCGAAGGCCTCATAGTCGAACGGTGTATCGAACAAACTTGGCGGAAAATAGGCGCCCAGCGGTCCGCCCACCTGCACCGCGCGCACCGGGCGGCCGCTCCGCGTTCCGCCGCCGATGTCGTTTACCAGTTCATCCAACGAAACACCGAACGCGGTTTCGAACAGCCCGCCATATTTGATGTCGCCGGCGAGCTGGATCGGCATGGTGCCGCGCGAACGGCCCATGCCGAAATTTGCGTAAAATGCCGCGCCTTTCTCGAGGATCGCAGGCACGGACGCGAAGGTCAGAACATTGTTGATGATGGTGGGCTTTCCGAAGAGGCCGTGATGCACCGGCAGGGGCGGCTTGGCGCGCACTTGTCCTCTGCGGCCTTCGAGACTTTCGAGCAGCGCCGTCTCTTCGCCGCAGACATAGGAGCCCGCGCCGACGCGGACTTCTAGATCGAATGCATACGAAGATTCCAGCACACGCGGCCCAAGCAGTCCCTCGTCGCGCGCGACGTCGATGGCGCGCCGCATCGCTGTGATCGCATGCGGATATTCGGAGCGGGTGTAGATGAATCCCTTCGTCGCGCCGCTCGCGATGCCTGCGATGATCATGCCTTCGATGAGAAGGAAGGGATCGCCTTCCATCAGCATGCGGTCGGCGAAGGTGCCGCTGTCGCCCTCGTCCGCGTTGCAGACGATATATTTCTGATCGGCCCTGGCGTCGGCCGCGCCTTTCCATTTGATCCCGGCCGGGAAGCCCGCGCCGCCGCGCCCGCGAAGGCCTGACTTCGTGACGTCTTCGAGAATAATTGCAGAGCCGATTTCCAGTGCGCGCATCAGGCCCGCAAGACCGCCGGCATTTCGGTAGCCGCTGAGCGAAGCCGGATCGATCGTGCCGCAGCGCGCGAAGATCAGTCGCGTCTGGCGCTTCAACCAGGGATGCTCCTCGATGTTGCCGAGCGCCTTGACCGAGGTTCCGCCGAAGATCGCATCGGCGTCTTCGGGCACAAGCGGACCAAACGCGCGCCAGCCCTTTTCCGTTTCGACCTCAAGCAGCGGCTCCAGCCAGATCAGGCCACGCGAACCGGTGCGTACAAGATCGAGTTCAATCCCCCGCTTTGCCGCCGACGCGCGAAGTGCAGCGGCCACGCGGTCCGCACCGAGCGCCAGCGCCGCGGCATCTTTCGGCAGTCGTGCGCACATCGTCTTCATCGCGGTACGAGCTTTTCAAGGGCCGCGTTGTCGAGACGCGCATGGACTTCGCCATCGATCATCGCCGACGGTCCGCAGGCACAAAGCCCAAGGCAGAACACGGGCTCGAGCGTCCATTCGCCGTCTGGCGTCGTGCCGCCCCAATCGAGTTTCAGGTGCTTCTTCGCGTGCGCAGCAACCCCGTTGGCGCCAACGGCCTGACATGCTTCTGCACGGCAGAGCTTGAGCACATGCTTTCCCGGCGGATGATCGAGCTTGAAGTCATGGTAGAAGCTCGCCACGCCATAGGTTTCAGCTTCGGTGATGTTGAAGCCCCTGGCGAGAAGCGTCAGCGCCTCGCGCGGCACATGACCGAACGCCGCCTGCATTTCGTGCAAGGCAGGCAGCAATCCGCCGGGGACGGACGCAAATTGTGCGACGATCCGCTGGGCTATCTCGCTATCGAAGGCAGGGCGCGAACTCATGGCCGGTGAACACAAACACGCGCAATTATAGGTCCGCGCCACCGACAGGGAAACCACATCCGACGTGGGCAAAGGCCCACGCTTCGATGCGCAAAACGGCCTTAGGCCGCAAGCTTCTTGCGCACTTCGGTGATCACGACCGGGATCGCAGCGTCGTTCATCGGCGCCATGATGTGCACGCCACCAACGCCTTCGATGGTGGCAAGTTCCTGGATCAGCTCGATGCAGATCGCGCGGCCTTCGGCCTTCGGATCGGAGGCCGCTTCCATCCGCGCGACGATGCTGTCCGGGATCACCGTGCCGAAGAGGTTGTTGCGCATCCAGTGCGCCGACTTGGCAGAGGCGAGCGGGGCTACGCCAATCAGATGGCGGAAACCCGCGGGCACGCCGTGCTCGCGCAGGCGCGCCATGTAGCGGCGCACGACACCGGCATCCATACAGAACTGGGTTTGTGCGAACTGGCCGCCGGCTTCAATCTTCTTGAGCAGCCCTTTGGGCGTCCAGTCGGGCTTGGGATCGAGGGGCGCATCGGCGACGCCGATGATGAAATCCATCTCGCCCGCGATCTTGCGGCCGTTCGGGAGCTCGTGCTTGTCGCGCATGATCGCGACCGTGGCAACGAGGCCGGTCGAGTCGAGATCGAACACCGGTTTCGCGTCGGGCTGATCGCCGGCCTTGGGGTCGTCGCCGGTCAGGATCAGCAGGTTCCCGATGCCAGAGGCGGCCGCGCCCAGAATCTCGCTCTGCAGCGCGATGCGGTTGCGATCGCGGCAGGTCATCTGAAGGATCGGCTCGATCCCGCCGGCCAGTAGAATCTGCGACGCCACCAGTGCGTCGAGATGGGCCCGCGCGCTTGCGCCATCGGTAACGTTGACCGCATCGGCCAGCCCCTTGAGCGGCGCCACGCGCTCTAGGAGTTCATTGCGGTCGGACGACGCCGCCGGCGTCACCTCCGCCGTCATCACGAATTGACCCGAGGTGAGTTTCTTCTTCAGATTTGTGCTCAAGGGGAAAGCCGTCCGTATCTCGCGGACGCGATGCTACGCACTACCGCGGCACATTCAAGCGAACTCAACCGCGCAGATTTTGAACGATGGGCTCGCCCTTTTCTTCCTTATAGGCACTCGTCACGATCGGATCGGTGAAGAACGCCTTGAACCACCTGTTGAGCCATGGGTCGCTGCCCACAAACAGCTTGGCCTCGGCGCTGAGATCGACTTTCGCGTGAACCTGTTCGAGCGTGAGACCTTGTGCCGCAAGCGGCGCCACCTGCGCACGGACGTCCTTCAGCGTGCGCTCGATCCGGTCGATCTGCACCCGATCGGTCTGCGGCATGCCGTGGCCGGGGATCAAGGTTTTGAACGGAATCGCGCGGAGCTTGGCCATGGTCGCGAGCCAGTCGGACGGATAGCTCCCGAACCCATAGGGGAACGGCAGGATGACGATCTCGCCCACAACGAGGATCTTCTGCTTCGGCAGCCAGACGATCGCGTCGCCATCGGTGTTGGCGCGGCCGAGGAACATCGCCTCCGCCGGACGCTCCGGATCGGAAAGCATAAGATGGTCCGTGAACCCCTCCTTCGTCGGGATCGTCAGCGCGCCATCCATATCGGGCCCATATTGGCGCAGCATCCGCACCGCGCTGTCGTAACCCTGACGTTCGCTCTCCGTCGCGGCCTGGGCCTCGGCCTTCTGCATGTAATCGATCTGGTCCTGCACCACCTGCTGGAAGTGCGCATTGCGCTTTTCATCGGGTGCGCCCGGCGTGTTCATCGTCTTCGGATCGCCGAGATGGGCCTGCGTTGCAGCCACCGAGATCGTGCGCGCGTTGGGCCATTCTTTCAGAATCTCGGTGAGCCCTTGCGGCTTGTCGCCATGCCACTGGGTGATGATGACGGCCTTGACCGGCTTGGGGCTCAAGGACTTCACCATCGCCACAATGCGCCGTCCCGAGCCGGGCGAACCGCCGGCATCGACAAGCACCAGCCCGTCGCGCTGCTCGATGACCGTGACATTGCCGTCGGGCTGCAACTGGAATTTCGGCTGCGTGAGAAGCCACACGCCCTTCGTCACTGGACGGACAATCTGGAAATAACCGATATCCGCCGCAGGCGAGCCCTGCGCACCGACGGGAATTTCGCCGACCTGTGCCAGAGACGGCACAGCGCAAAGAAGCAATGCCGTGAACAGAACGATGCCCCGCATCTCATCATCTCCAACGACTGCAAGGGAAGGCTATCGCTGAAGTGCCGCCACAGCGCTCACGAATGGTTGAGGATGCACGCATATCCGCTGCCCCGCGGACGCATGTCACCATGGCTGCGGCCAGGTGCTCTCCTGGCTCTTGCGCTGCCAGTGGGTATTCGGCGGTGCTGCCTTCGCCACCGGATCGGCCACATACACAAGCGCGGCATCCAGCGCCGCATCGCGTCCAGTCAGATAATCGGCAAAAGTTTCCGGCGCCGGAACGTCGGGGAATATCCAGCCACGCTGATCGCGCGGATCGGAAAGCTCCCAATAGATGGTCGAGACCATGGGATGAAGATGGGTGTGCGGCAATTCCATCTGCTTGGCGTCGCCATAGAGGTTCGGAGAAGACCCCGTCGGTTCGCCCACAAAAATGGCCTCCGTCAGCCGCTCTGCATCCGCCACGAAATTCTGCGCGGCAGAGAATGTGCGCCGGCCCGTAAGCACGAACAGATGGCCGGGCTTATCCACCTTCGAACGGATCATGCCTAAGATAATCGGCTGGTTGAGATAATTGTCGCCGCCACCATTGTCGCGCACGTCGATGATCAGCTTGTCTACCGGATGGCTGTCGATGAACTTGAACAGACGGTCGGCGAATGCCGCCACAGTCTCTTTGTCGGAATCCGCGCACTCCCGATAGACCGCATAGACGGCTCTCTTGTCCGCGAGATAGGTGAAATCGAACGGCACGTCCTTGCCGTGCAAGGGTGTCGGATGTGCGATGCGAGCCTCGTCTCGCGCATGGACCCAGCTCGTTTTGCGGCGCTCGGAATCCACGGCAACCGGCAACGGCGTCACGGCGAAATCTCGCGTCTGGCCATCCTTCTCGACGCGAAAGACGACCGGGTCGGAGATCGCTCCACTGGCAATACCGGTTCCATGGAGATAGCCGGGACGACTGAAAATCAGCGGCATCCAGCGAAGGACCCAGCGCTCGTTCTCATGCGCCCAATAGGGCATGAGCGTTTGCGCCACCTCCGCCATCGGATGGCCGCCGATCGCTACGACCTTGCCGCCGACGGCATCGCGATAGGGCGCATCCGCAGCCGTCACATGCACGCCATCGGCAAAGACATCCGTGAGGATCGGCAGGCGCGAGTCGAAGCCGGGCCCGGCCGTAGGCAAGGGATAGAACGTCGTGTGGCCATCGCCCACCAGCGCCAGGAGCCGGTACAACCCCATGACGTATTGCAGAAAGCTTTCCGTGGCGATCTGCCTGTGCAGCGTTGCGACAGCTTCATTCATCCTCGCCGCGTCGGTTTTGTGATGCAGGTTCGGATGAATCGTCTTCATTGCGGCATAGAGCGTGTCGAGATCGGCCGCCCAATCCGCACGATCCATCGACGGCGCAGGCTCATCGGCATGCGCGCCAACGGCCATCATCACGGCGACGATCAGAACCCAATATTTCCGCATGCCCACAACCTCCCGCCACAACGTGAAGCCGCATAGCGCAGCGCACCTCACAGGATGGAGAGCGCGGCGGGGTTGCGCGTCTCGCGCGGCTCGATACTAGCGGAAGACGATTCCGATCGTCTCCGCGATGCAGGCAGGCCGCTCCTGGCCTTCGATCTCGATCGTCACTTCGCTGGTGAGTTGCATGCCGCCACCGCGCGGCTCCACGGACAGCAATTTCGAACGCGCCCGGACGCGGCTGTCGACCGGCACCATGTTGGTGAAGCGCACCTTGTTGGAGCCGTAATTGATCCCGCGCGTCATGCCTTCGATTTCGAGAAATCCGCCCGTCAGCCACGGAATCAGCGAGAGCGTCAGGTAGCCATGCGCGATAGTCTTGCCGCCGGGCATTTCTTTTGCGGCGCGTGCGGCATCGAGATGGATCCACTGGTGATCGCCGGTGGCATCGGCGAATTTGGTGATGCGGTCCTGGTCGATCGTGACCCAGTCGGACACGCCGGTTTCCTGGCCGGCGAGCCCTGGCAATTCCTCGAACGTCACGGTCTTCATGTCGGATCCTTCATACGATGCGGGATTCGCGCTTGCCCCAATAGCGGTCGCGGATGAGGCGCTTGTAGAGCTTGCCGGTCGGATGGCGCGGCAATTCCGCTTCGAAATCGACGGAGCGCGGGCACTTGATCGGCGACAGGCGCTCGCGGCAATAGGCGATGAGCTCCTCCGCCAGCGCCGCGCCGGCCTCGCTCCAATCGGCAGGCTGCACGACCGCTTTCACCTCTTCACCGAATTCCTCGTTGGGGACACCGATCACGGCGACATCGGTCACCTTTGGATGCGAGATCAGCAGGTTTTCCGCTTCCTGCGGATAGATGTTCACGCCACCCGAAATGATCATGAACGCCTTGCGGTCGGTCAGGTAGAGATATCCTTCCGCGTCCAGCTTTCCGACATCACCGAGCGTCGACCAATCCGCGTGTTCCGGGTGGCGCGACTCCGCGGTCTTCTTGGGATCGTTGTGGTACTGAAACGTAGTCGCGCCGGCGAAATAGATGACGCCCTCCTCGCCGACCGGCATCTCTTCGCCGTTCTCGCCGCAAATGTGGACTTCGCCGAGAACAGGCCTTCCCACTGTGCCCGGATGGGCGAGCCAGTCGGGGCTGCCGACGTAACAGAAGCCGTTTCCTTCAGTGCCGGCATAGTATTCGTGGATCACCGGCCCCCACCATTCGATCATCCGCCGCTTGACGTCGACCGGACACGGTGCTGCGGCATGGATCGCCGATTTCATCGACGAGACATCGTATTTCAGGCGAACCTCGTGCGGCAGTTTGAGCATGCGCACGAACATCGTCGGCACCCATTGGCTGGCGCTCGCCTTATACTGTTCGATGTATTTGAGCGCCGCCTCGGCGTCGAAATGCTCCATCACGATCACCGTGCCGCCGCCGCGCTGCACCGACATCGAATAGCGAAGGGGAGCGGCGTGATAGAGCGGCGCCGGCGAGAGATAGATCGTATCGGGAGTGAAGCCGAACAGGAACGTGACCATACCGAGCAGCGCCGAAGGTGCGTCGATCGGATCCCCGGTGAGCAGTGAGCGAACGCCTTTGGGCCGTCCCGTCGTGCCGGACGAATAGAGCATGTCGAGACCCGAGGTCTCGTCCGCGATTGGCGTCTCGGGCATCGCGCCCGAGGCATCTTCAAAACTTTCGAAACCCGTAATCGCACCACCGACACTGAGGAATGCAACGCCAGGCACCAACGCCGTCACCTCGCTCGCGACTTTGGCGAGACCAATGCTTGCGACCAGTATCTTCGCGCCGCTGTCCTTGACGATGTACTCGACCTCACCGGCCGTCAGCCGCGATGAGATGCAGGTGTAATAAAGTCCCGCGCGCTGCGCCGCCCAGCAGATCGGGAGAAAAAGGAGATTGTTCTCCATGAAGAGCGCCACGCAATCGCCGGTCTGAAGCCCGAGCTTGCGGAACAGCTGCGCGCCCTGGTTGGAAAGTGCATCAAGCTGCCGATACGTCAACGTTTCGCCGCTTCCTGCCATGATAAGCGCAGGCTTGTCGGGCGTGGTCTGTGCATGACGCACCGGATGCATCGCGTTTCCTCGTTTTTCTTTGCGGAAATTGTTAGCGATGCATCCGCGGCGCGTAAAGCAATCGCGGGGTCAGTGCCCGAAATGCTCGTCGAGGCGCCCCAGGATTTCTTCCGGTGCAAAGCCCAGCGCTGACAGTCTTCCGGAGCGCGCGAGAAGCGCCAATCCGGCAAGCGCGGACGCGACGAGCACAACGTCGCACTGGCTCTCGCGGCTGTCCGCGGGCCGGCCGGCCGCATCGGAAAGCACCTTCAGCGCCGCTATCATCCGGCCATTGAACAGACGCTCGGCCTCGCCGCCCCCGGCGGTGGCGGGCAACGCGCCCTGCGCTGCGGCCATCGTCTCGTTGTCACGCAGAAGGGTGAGCGCAGCGGCTGACGCAGCCGCGAGCTTGCCGGTGCCATTGCCGGCTTTGACCGCCTCGCGCATGGCGCGGGAGATCGACGCCAGATCCTCGGCGGCAAGCGCGAGGAGGAGATCGTCTTTCCCGGTGAAGTAGCCGTAGAGCGCGGCCGGGGCATATCCGGCTTCCGCCGCGACGCCGCGTAAGGAGAGGTTGCGGGCCCCTTCGCGAGCGGCCACCCGGCGTGCGGCCTGCAAGATGGAAGCACGCGTGGCGCCGTGCTCACGCGCGCGCCGTTCACTGCGAATCGGCTTGGTCCCGCTCATGCGCCGATGATAAGCGATTCGCGCGGCCTGGCGGAGCGCCGTCAGAGCTTCTGGTCGGGGTGCTTGGCCTTGAAGGCGGCAACGGCGGCCTGGAATTCGTTGCCGACCTTTTCCTTTTCCTTCTGGTTGGATGCGATCTTGGCTTCGACGTCTGCCTTGATCGACGGGTCGAGCGGCTTCTTGTCCTTGCTCTTCGCCGCTGCCTGCGCCTGGGCCATGTAATCCGAGTTCAGGCAGTTCTGATAATCGTCGGACGACTTCATGAACAGATTGGCATCGTGCGCCGCTGCCTTGAGCTGATCAAAGGTCACGGTGCCGCCATCGACCGCCGTCGGCGGATACGGCTCGGAACAGGAGCTTGAATCGGCCAGCGCAGGCGCCGCCATGCCCAAAACAAATGCCGAAGCTATCGCAGTTCTGCTCAACATGATCCCTACCATCTCCCCTCAGTGAAGAACGGTGGGTACTCAAGCACACTTATTTGGGCGAAACCAAGGCCTTGGCACGTTCAAGTGAACGCCGCATATGGCGGCGCAGGATCGTATTCCATGCCGCGTTGCACGACGCGCGCGAAGTCCGGCCCATGCAATTCGCCCACGAGCCAGAGCGCCATGTCGATCCCGGCCGAAACACCAGCGGCTGTCAGCAGATTGCCGTCGCGCACGTAACGGTAATTCGAGACTTCGGCGGCTTCGTTACGGGCGCGCAATGTCTCGACGAAGGCCCAGTGGGTGGTGACCCGCTTGCCCTTCGCGGGCCCTGCGGCCGTCAGAAGCAATGCGCCGGTACAGACGCTGGTCACCCATTTCGCGCCAGCCGCAACCTCCGCGATCCAATCGAGCAGCGGCTGGTTCAGCGCCTCTCGCCGCGTCCCCTGCCCGCCGGGGACGAGCAGAATATCGAGAGCGCTGCAATTCGCGGTCGTCTTGTCGGGAAGAACCCGCATACCCTTGGCGCAGCGAACGGGCCGGTCGTACTCCGCGACGAGAAATACGTCATGGGGCGCCGGTTTGCCTGCGTGCCGCGCCATCTCGTTGGCCATGGTGAAGACTTCCCAGGGTCCGACGAAATCGAGCTCCTCCGCGTCGTCGAAAACCAGAATGCCGATCTTCAGTGTCATCGAACGCCCCGATACGCGAATTCCCGCGCATCATGTTAGGGCGAAGACAGTACGGCCGAAACGCGCGTCAAAGCGCCTCTGCCATGCGCACCCTGCGGCGCTCAACGAAGGCATCCGCGAAACGAACGAACAGCGCCAGAACGAGGAGGCACAGCGAGACCTCGTAGATCACGTCGAACACACTCGCCCGGTGCGGACCGACCACGTGGCCCAGATCGCTGGCCGCAAAGGCGCACCAGAAATAGGCGTTTGACAGGCCGAGGATCGCGCGTCCGGCAAGGGAACCGAAAATGCGCTTCGTGTTGGTGCCGAACATCATGACGGCAAGAATGAGCGCCGAAAAGGCCGCAAATGCCAGGGTGGGCAGCGAAACCACATTGTCGGTGAAGAATCCGGGGAGCACGATACAACCCAAGAACACTGCATACATGCCGGCGAAAGCCTGGGTGAGGCCGATGCTTTCGCGGGCCAAGACGCGTGTGGCATCGGATGGAATCAACCTGCACAGCGGCTTGGCAATATAGGCGATGACGAACGCCAGCGAGGCAGCCGCCAAGACCAACCTGGCCGCGAAACCGCCGCCCTGAAAAATAAAACCGCCCGCGGCGAGACAGAGCGCGAGGCTGGTTCCTGCGAGCGCAATGGTGAGCTTACGCCCAGGCGTCAGCACAGGCATTGGCGTCCCCTCGAAATCGGCGATCGCAACCATGTTCGGATTCCCGCAGCTTCAGATGGAGCAACGGACGGACATGGAATTCGTTGCTAGGAACCCGGTGATAAAGCGACCACAAAACCCTCTACAGGCCGATTTGCCTCATGGCGTGGCACCGCTGCCATGAAACCGGCGATATCGAAACCGGCCTTGGCGGCTTGTTCCCGCAGATATGTCTCGGAATGGCGCCATCTGCGCTTTGGCCCCAGTTCGAAACCTTCGCTTGGGTTGCTTTCGACGGTGAACAAGAAGAATCCATGATCGCGCAAATTGCGTCGGGCGCGCGCGAAGACGGGTTCCAGATCGCCGAGATAGACCAGCGTGTCCGCCGCCAGCAGAAGGTCATACTGCGTTGTTCCATCGAGCGCGGACTCGATGTCGCCGACAAGCAGATTGTCGTAAAGGTTGCGGGCGCGCGCCCTTTCGACCATCGCCGGGCTGAGATCAATGCCGTCGAGCCGCGCCGCCACGTCACGGAATACAACCCCGGTCAGACCGGTTCCGCAACCGAGATCGAGAACGGCAAGCTCATCGCGTCCCGGCATGACGAGATCGAACAACGCGCGCAGGATTTGCGGCGCCTGATAGCCGAGCTGGCCGATCATCCGTTCGTCGTAATCCGCCGAGAACTGATCGAAGAGATGGCGGACATAACCCGCATCCGAACGCGGCCGGTCTTTCATCGCGTGCGCCTCGGCGATCTTCGGCGCGACCTCTTCGTCTTCTTCCAGATGCGAGAAGGATTCGAGTGCCTTGTCCGCCTCGCCGGCCTCGAGCCAGGCGCAACCGAGCACGAAACGCGCATCCGCAAAGGTGTAGTCCAGCCGCAGCGCCCGCTGCAGTTCGGCGATGGCTTCCGGCAGTTCACCGGCGCGCAACAGTGCCTCGCCATGGGCGAGCGCGAGCGGCGCGCTTCTGGGATTTAGGGCCGCAGCCTCGCGGGCCGCGGCCAAATCCTCATGCGGCAAGCGTGCACTTGCCATTGTTGATGACGACGACGTCGCGCTCTTTCAGCTTGCAGCGGAAGGATACGATCCCGCCATCGACCCACATCTCGGTGACGATCGTCTCGCCGGGGAACACGGGGGCGGAGAAGCGCACGTCGAAGCCTGTGATCTTCTTCGCATCGTATTGGCACACCGTCGAGATGATCGCGCGGCAGGCGGTGCCATAGGTGCAGAGCCCGTGCAGGATCGGACGCGGGAAGCCTGCCATCTTCGCCACATTGGGATCGCGGTGCAGCGGATTGCGGTCGCCGGACAGCGCATAGATGAACGCCTGATCGGCACGTGTGTCGCATTCGTGGACGAGGTCCGGAGCCCGCGTCGGAAGCGGATGCGGGTCGGGCGCGCCCTCTTTCGGACCACCGAATCCCCCATCGCCGCGCGCGAAGATCGTGTTGACCAGCGTGCAGAGCTTGTCGCCGCCCTTCTCGCTGATGACGCGTTCCATCAGGATGACAGCGCCCTTGTCTTTGCCCTTGTCGAAAACACCGGTGATGCGCTCGTCAAAGGTAACATCGGCGGCATAAGGCAGCGGCTTGTGCATGGTGAGGCGCTGTTCGCCGTGCACGACCATCAGATAATTGATGCCGGACCGCGCCATGGTGCTGCCTTTGCCCCAGCCGATGACGGTCGCCATCGTGGGCACGGTCTGCAGATCGTTCTCGTAGACGAATTTGAGCTCGTCCTTGTTCATGGGATCGCGCATGAAACCGATGCCGAGCGCGTAGAGCATCGTCTCGCGGTCGCCATAGCTGGTGGTCAGACCAGATTCCTTGGCCTGCATGAGCTCGTCGTAATTGATGGGCATGGCGGCAACTCCGGAAATGTCGATGCCGGAGTCCTAGCCCGGCGCAGCCCCGCTGCCAATGGAACGGCGTGGCGACCAATCGACCGGCTCGACCTTCGGGATGATCACCGCCCAGCCCAGAACGCCAAGCAGGCTGATCATTCCCGCGACCAGGAATGCGGCTGTGAACAATCCCGTGCGGTCGACGATGTAGCCAGTCACCGCGGGGGCCACGATGCCCGCAATATTGCCGATGCAGTTCTGTACCGCGACCCATTTCCCGCAGGCGCGCGGCCCGGCCAGTGTTTGCCCGATGGCGTAGATCGTTGGCGTGTTGAAGCCGAAGCAGATGGCAGCCAGGAACAGCCCCGCGATGGCGACGGCCGTTCCTCCCAACGCACAGACCAGCAGGCTGATCGCGGCGCCGAGATGGGATGCGACCGCAAATCCCTTGCGCACCAAAGTCGAACTCGCACCCGCGCGCATCCACATGTCCGAGACCAGGCCGGTCAGCTGCGCGCTGATCGCATAGACAATGTAGATCATGCCACCGATGACGCCCATTTCGGCGACGCTGAAGCCGCGCGCATTCACGAGATAGAGCGGCAGCCAAAAGATCACGAAGTAGAAGGAATAGTTGCCGGAGAAATGGCCGAGGCCTGCGCCCCACATCGCGCGCTGACGCAGTATGGCGAGGAACGAAGGAGCATTTGCCGCTTTGGGTTCGTCCGCAAGCCTGGATACCTGCCGTGTCATGCCAAACCACGGAAGGAGCCAGAGTGCGGAGACCGCGCCAAAGAGAATGAACACGGGCCGCCAGCCCAGCTTCGCCATCAGCAGACCACCGGCGAACGTCCCGAACGCCGGTCCGAGTGCGAGCCCGACGCCGATCATGCCGTTGGCAAAGCCAAGACGATGCGTCGGCAAATGTTCGCCCAGGATTTTCGAACTGCACGGGAACGCCGCGCTCTCGCCAAGGCCCAGCACAAGGCGCAGCGCGAGAATGGAAGCAAACCCGGTTGCGATTCCGGTCGCAGCCGTAGCCAGCGCCCACAGCGCGAGCCCCAGCGCGAGGGTGCGATAGGCATTGATCTTTTCGGCCAGCCAGCCCGCCAGCAACTGGCCGGGTGTGTAGACCCAAAAGAACGAGCCCAGAAGCATCCCGATCTGCGTGTGCGTGAGCTTTAGCTCATCGCGGATCAAAGGTGTGGCGGTCGCGAGATTTCCGCGGTCGACGTAATTGATGAAGATTGCGAGCGCGAGCAGCACGATGACCCGCGTTCTCAAGGCCCCTTCCCCGACGTCACGCGCCGCGCCGCCCGCCAGTTCCGCCTGTGTCACGCCCCGTTCCCCCAACGATGCGCGCACAGGCGCTGCTTTTTGCGGCGGATTGTCAAGGTTGGCTCGCAGCGCCCGGCATCGGGTGATAGCGTCCGGGAACGCCATTCACGCAGGATCGCTTCTCATGACCTATCGCTGCTTCAACGTCGAAATCGCCAACAACATCGCGCATCTGCAGCTCAAGCGCGGCGATGAACTCAACACGATGGTGCCGGAATTCTGGCGCGAACTGCCCGACATCGTCAGCGGCATCGACCGCGATGCCAAGGCGCGCGTGATCGTGGTGTCGTCGACCGGCAAACACTTCACCGCCGGCATGGACCTCTCGGTCTTTGCCGGTTCGACCTCGGGCACATCAGGCCGCGAGAAGCAGGAGCGCGGACGCCGCAGCGCCAATTTCCGCCAGCACGTGCTCGACCTGCACGAAACGTTCAATGTTCTGGATCGCGCGCGCATTCCGATCCTGATGGCGGTTCAGGGTGGCTGTGTCGGCGGTGGCGTCGATTTCTCGTCCGTCTGCGATAGCCGCTATGCCACCGAAGACGCGTTCTTCGTCATCCAGGAGATCAATATCGGCATGACGGCCGACGCCGGCACGTTCCCGCGCCTGTGCAATTTGCTGCCTCAGGGAATCTTGCGGGAGCTCGCCTATTCGGGACGGCGCCTTCCGGCGCGCAAGGCGTTCGAGCTCGGTTTCGTCAACGCGATCTTCCCGGACCAGGCCGCGATGATGGATCACGTGATGGCGGTAGCGAAAGACATCGCGGAGAAATCGCCGCTCGCGGTCTACGGCTCCAAGGTTATGATCAATTACGCCCGCGACCATTCCATCGCCGATGGCCTCGACTACATCGCGACCTGGCAGGCCGGCATGTACAATCCCGAGACCGACATGGCCGAGGCGTTCAAAGCCAGGCAGGAAAAGCGCCCCGGGAATTTCGCCGATCTTCTGCCCATGCGGCACGTGCGGGAAAGTTGATCCCGGTGCTGTAAGAAAGCTCCGGCGCCGGCGACTACCTTTGCGAAGTGGCAAGGCGGCGGCATGTCGGAGGCAGATCAGGACGAGCTTTACCGTACCGCCATTGCCGAACATGGCGCGGCGATCGGCAGGCTTCTGCGCGCCTATGAGGCCAACGCCGAACTGAGGCGCGACCTGCTGCAGGACATCCACGTCGGGCTGTGGCGAAGCTTTGCCCAGTTCGACCGGCGCTGCTCGTTGCGCACCTGGGTCTATCGCGTGGCGCACAACATCGCGAGTTCCCACGTCGCGCGGCGGATACGGGCGGGCAAACAGGTGAGCCTCGATGCGCTCATGGAGCTGCCGGACACTGGAGATATCGAAGAAACAGCTTCGGAAAAGCAGATGCTCGAGAAGCTCACCGCGCTGATCCGCACGCTGGGCCAGCCCGACCGGCAGATCATCCTGCTCTATCTCGAAGACATGGATGCGGCCGCCATCGCCGAGATCACCGGCCTCAAACCCGGCGCCATCGCCACCAAGATCCATCGCATCAAGGCGCTGCTCGCAAAGCGCTTCAAGGACGGGAGGCCGGAATGAACGACCTCAAAACCATCTGGAGATCGCAGGAAACGGAGGATGCACCCATGTCGCTCGACGAAATCCGTGGCCAGGCCGGCAAGCTTCATTCGCGCGTCCGCCGCCGCAACATCACCGAGCTGGCAGGGGGAGCCGCCGGCGCCGTCGTGTTCGGATTCTATATCTGGCGGTTTCCCGATCCGATGATGCGCGCCGGCAGCGTGCTCGTCATCCTCGGCGTGCTCTATGTGTGCTGGCAGCTCATGGTGCGCGGCCGGACGAATGCCCTGCCCGGCGACGGGTCGGCTGCGTCATGGAGCGACTACTACCGGCGTGAACTCGTACGCCAGCGTGATGCGCTGAAGGATGTGTGGAAATGGTACCTCGCGCCTTTGGTTCCGGGCCTGGCACTGTTCATCGCAGGGATGGTGCTCAGTATGCCGCACGCCGCGCGAGGTGCGATCGCCGCCGCGGGCGCGTTCTGTGCGGTCGTGTTCCTGGCCGTGGGGCTTCTCAATGCCTGGGCCGCGCGCCAACTACAGAAGAAGATCGACGCGCTGAGAGACTGAGACCGTGCTTACTCCGCCGCCTTGTGGTGAGCGAGCGCGACGGCCGGGCCTTCGGTCCAGACGTCGGTGAGCGGCAGGCCGTTCTTCTCGATCATCATGAGGGCGTGCTCGTAGCCCTCGGCGATGGCGCGGTCGAAGGACAGCCAGTCGCGCAGGCCGATATCCGGCAGCGGCGGCTCGAAGAGGTAATCCACCTGCTCGCGCACGACACGGCGCTGCGCCTCCGAACCCACGGTGCCGGAGCGCATCAGGATGGAGACGATCGAGGGCGTGCCGCGCATCTGCTGCCAGATCAGCCACCACAGCGGCCGCTCGCCATATTTGTCGTCATGGACCTCGAACTCGACTTCGCCGGTGACGTCGGAGGCTATGATCGGCCCGCTCTCGCGCTGGCGCATGACATCGACCGGCAGGTTGTTCATCACGCCGCCATCGACGAGCAGATGGCCGTGATGCGTCACCGGCGGAAGGATTCCCGGCAGCGCCACACTCGCACGCAAGGCGCGCCACAGCGCGCCGCTGCGGTGTTCGTGAATACGGCCGGTGGTGAGGTCCGACGACACGCAGAAATAGGGTTTCGGCAGTTCCTCGATGCGGATGTCGCCGAAATTCTGCTGCAGCAGCGTGCTCACCCGCTTGCCGCGCACAAGCGCGATCAGAGGGAATGTATAATCGGAGAGCGGGTTGGATTCGACGAACGCCGTGCGCACGCGCTCGGTCAGTTCTTCGAGACTCCATTCGGCGGCAAGACCGGCGGCGATGATCGCGCCCATGCTGGTGCCGCCAAGATTGTCGAACGGAACGCCCGCTTCGCGCAGCGCCTTCAGCACGCCAATATGAGCGAACCCTCTTGCGCCGCCGCCGGCGAGCACGATGCCGACCGCACGCCCCGAGATGAACCGCGCGAGGCGCCCGATATCGTCGGAATTTCCGATCCTTAAGTGATGGTGGGACTCGAACAGCCCGCTGCGCAGCGCGAAATGCTCGGGCAGATTCTGCAGGCCGCTGGACGGGTGCAGCAGGAGGAGTTCGGGAAGCGCCCCGGTGCGTTCCTTGGCGGCCGGAATATCGAGCGGGCGGAGCGGCAGTGGCCGGTCAGAACGCGCCAGAAGGAAAACCTGGTCCGCCTGCCGGACACAGAGATGCGTCCAGGCGGAGTCCGGCACATCGCCGCGATAGAAGACGACGTCATGCGCGGCCTCGAAGGCGTTGAACCATTCGGCCGATTGCTCCGCGGCCGATGCGTCGAGCACCGCGGCCCGCGACCCCATCTGTGTCAGCGCCGCGGCGACACGGTGGGCGATCGGTTCCTGATTGAGGCCTTCCTGAAGCGGCACGATGGCGAAGGTCTTGGGGCGGGAGGCGTCGCTGTCATGACGGGTCGTGGCCTGAAGGCGCTTCACCAGGATGCGCATGAGATTGAGCATCACCCGCGGATGGCGTGCGATCAGCGCGTCAAAACCCTGCGCGCTGATGCGCAGCAGTTCGGTATCGCGCAGCGCCACGATCTCCGCCGAATGCTCGCTGTCGCCCGAGATTAGAGACATCTCACCGACCGTCTCGCCGGCCGGCACATGCGCGACCAGGCGGCGCTTGTGGTGCTCGTCCTCGACGAAGACGCCCAGATTTCCGGTCACGACCAGGAACAGGGCCTGCGCGTTCTCGCCATCGCGCTTCAGCTCCATGCCCCCCGGCAGACAAAACCAATTCGACTCAGCCAGCACCCGCTTCAGCCCCGCGTCACCGACATCGGCCAGCAGCGGAAAATTCCGCAACCGGGCGCGGAGGTGCTCCGGGTAGATGGTTTCCAGCGCGGTGCGGAAGGAGGAGAGGAAGGCCATGTTCATTCTTCTAACTCACCAGGCCGTCCAACCGCCATCGACCGCGATGGCCGCGCCGGTAATAAAACTCGATGCTCGCGAAGCCAGGAAGAGCAACGGGCCGCGGATCTCGTCCGCCCGCCCGGTGCGTCGGAGCATCGTTTTGGCCGAAAGCCGTGCCGCAAAGTCCGGATCCCCCCGGGAAACATCGTCCCGTGGAAACGGTCCCGGAACCAAAGCGTTCACGCGAATGCGGTCCGGTCCCAGCTCCGCGGCGAGATGGCGGCTCAATTGCAACAGGGCCGCTTTCGCCGGACCGTAATGGAAGGGGCTCGCCTGTCCGGGCTGGGCATAGGTACGCGCATCGGGTGAAACGGTGGCGTACATGGAGGCGATGTTGATCACGCTCGCCTCGCCCGCCGCCTCCGCGGCTTTGCGCAGCGCCGGTCGCGCCCCACGGACGGCTTCGAAGGCGGCTGTCACGCTGCTGGCATAGGTCTTTTCGAAATCACCAGGTTCGAGTGCATCCATCGGTCTCGGCGTCATGCTGATGGCGTTGTTCACAAGCACATCGAGGCGTTCCAAGCGCCCGAAGTACGCGCGAACCGCCGCGAAATCGGCCACGTCGAAGGCCGCCCGTTCGACGGAATGCCCTTCACCGCGCAATTCGCCTTCGAAATCCTTGAGGCGCCCGTCGTTGCGGCCGTTGAGGATCACATGGGCGCCCGCTTCACACAGCGCCCGTGACATCGCGCTGCCGAGATGCCCAGCGGCACCGGACACGAAAGCCACGCGGCCCTCGAGGCGGAACAGATCGCTCATTTGGGCCAAAGTGCGGGATTGAGAAGCTGGATCGGCAGCCGGGGGATACAGGTCTCCACGCGCCCGCATTCCTCGCGCGTCAGCGGCCGCTTCACGAACAGGCCCAGATTTTTCTCGAGCTGCTCTTCGGTCTCGAGGCCGACCACGACCCCATCGATCCAGTCCTGCCCGCGCGCATAGGCAAGGCAGAGGTCGGCGGCGCTGTCGCGCTTCAGTTCCCAGGTCAGATAGGTGATCAGTTTCACGAGCGCATCGGCGCTCACCTCTTCGATATCCGGCCAGAAGGAAGGATCGTTGGCCGCCAGGATGCCCTGAAGAAACGTGCTGCGCGCGTGGATGGTCACGTTCGGCCGCGCGGCAAGACAATTCTGGAAGCCCGCCTCGCGCCAGCGCCAGTCGAGGATATTGAACGGCAGTTGCAGATGGACGACGTCCGGATTGGCGAGCGCCATCAGCGCTTCCAGCGGCGACTGGACCGACACACCGAGCGTAAGGAGGCTTCCGTCCTCCAGCCGCTCGAGCAGCCGGTCCCAGATCGCACCGCCGAACGCGGTCATGTGCGAAGCGCGATGCAGCAGCAGGCAATCGAGACGCTCGCGGCGAAGGGCGGCGAGCGATTGGTCGATGCTGGCGTCCACGGCCGCACGAACAGCATCGCGCGGCGCATCGGCCGCGAGTTCGCTGAGCGGGCTGAGCTTGGTGATCGTGCGAACGGCCTTGCGGCCCTCCAGCGCTTCGCCAATGCGCTCTTCGCTGTCGCCATAGGCGCGCGCGGTGTCAAATTGCGAAATGCCGGCGTCTGCGGCGCGGCGCACGAGCTTAAGGGCCGTGCCGAGCGCAGGCTTTCCCGTCCGGTTCGCCGCCCCATAGGCAAGGCCCAATTGTACCGAGCCCAACACAAGTTCGGCCGAACGCTGTTCGCGCATGAGGAGTGACCTTCTTCCGCGGCATTAAGGTCGCACCGCATGGTAAAAATCTGCTTACCCTGACGGGGGCCGGACTAATCCTGGCCCAGCAGCTTCCACACGCTCTGGGCTGTCATCACGATCTCACCATCCACGGTGAAATCGCCCCGCATGAAGACCATGCTTCGCGTGCGGCGCGTGAGTTCGGGCCTGACCTCGACGAGATCGCCCTCACGCGCGGGTGCGATGAAGTGTGTCTGCATGTTCAGGGTCACCGACGGTGCCTTGTCGGTCACATCCCAAACCGCCTGGCCGAGCGCCAGATCGGCGAAGGTCATGAGCATCCCGCCATGCGCTACGCCGCGCAGATTGCAGTGATGGGCTGCGACACGAAACGCATAACGTCTCTGGGGTATCTCGCCGGCACCGTACGCCGGACCGACATGGATCTCGAACGGATCGATGAGGCGGATTTCGCTGAAACCTTGCGGCGCCGTCATGGCATGATCTTCCAGAGACCCGTGGCCGTCATGACGATGCGGCCAGGCGCCGACAGCTCCGCGCTCAGAAAGACGAGCGTGCGCGTCTGACGCGTCGCACGCACGCGCGACTCGATGACGTCGCCCAATCGTCCAGGCCCGACGAAATCGCAATTGAGCGCGACCGTGCTGCAGGACTTCGCGCCGGAGACCAGCCGCGACGTCCGGCCCATGGAAATATCGGCGAACGTCATCAGCAATCCGCCATGCACCGTGCCGGACCCATTCATGTGCTTGTCCAGCGCGACGAAGGCAAAGCGACGCACATCGCCATCATCGGAGAGGCGATAAAAAGGGCCTGTGAACTTGTTGAATCCGGCGGCGGAGATATTTTCGGCATCTGCCGGGAGGCCTGGCGCAGTCATTTGAGCCCTTCCGTCATGGTTCCGGTGATAGGGTCATTTACGCTGCACTGCAATATCCACTCCATCGCCGCATTGGAGGCACAGCCCCGCCATAGTAAAGTTGCAAATTCGTTGAAAGTCGGCCAAGCGAGGGCCGCGCAATTGTCAGAGAGGAACTTATGAGACGATCCCTGCTTCGTGCCGCCTTCGGCGCATGCCTTGTTGCAGCAGCCGCATTCAGCGCCGGATCAGCAAGCGCTGCGGACAAAGCCGCTCCCTCCGACAAAGTCAGTGCTGCGGTCGGCAAACCCCTTGTCGCCGCGCAGACCGCGATGAAGGCCAACGATCTGACCACCGCGCTCGCGCATGTTCACGAAGCGCAGGCCGTGCCGGACAGAACGCCCTTCGACGACTTCACCATCAACGAATTCCTGGCGAACATCGCGATCGGCATGAAGGACTACAAGGCCGCTGCGACCTCCTATGAGGCGATGGCGGATTCGCCGGCTCTGCCCGCAGACAAGAAATCCAATGTGCTGACCAACGCCGTGCTTTTGGCCGCCAATGAAAGCGATTGGCAGCGGGTCATCAAATACGGCGAGGGCCTGGAAGCGATGGGCCCCCTCGATCCGAAAGTGTCGAGCCCTCTGTCCGTCGCCTATTTTAACACCGGCAACGCCGCGAAAGCGACGGCGCTTGCGCAGACCCAGGCCTCGTCGGCGGCGGCCTCTGGCAAAGCTCCTGACCAGGCTTCGCTCGACATCGTAGTGCGCGGCCAGCTCAAGCAGAATGACTATGCCGGCGCCGCGAAGACGCTCGAGACGCTGGTGGCGAATTATGGCGATGCCAACGACTGGGGCGAGCTGATCGACATGGCGTTCATGACGAAGGGGCTGCACGATCTCGATGCGCTGCATCTCTATCGTCTGCGCATCGTAACCGGCGCCACGACGCCCGCGGACGACTACGCGATCATGGCGCAGGTGGCGTCCCAGCTGACCTATCCCGTGGAAGCCGTCACAATGATCGAACACGGCATGAGCAAGGGCGTGGTCAAATCGGGCGACAAGGCCAGCGGCCTGCTCGCCGGCCTCAGGCCCAAGGCGGAAAAGGACAAGGCCTCGATCGCCGAGTTCGACAAGCTGGCGCAAGCTCATAAGACCGGCGACTACGATCTGAAGCTGGCCGAGACGTATTACGGCTATGGCCGCTATACCGATGCGGCTGATGCAGCGCAGCGCGCCATCACGAAGGGCGGCAACAAGGATGCCAACGACGCGCAGATGGTCCTTGGCGAGTCGCTCGCGATGCAGGGAAAGAATGCCGAAGCGGCGGCGGCCTTCGCCAAGGTGAGCGGCAATCCGACCACCGAAAAGAGCGCACATCTCTGGACGCTCTATACGCAGCGGAAAAGCACGACGGCTGCGACGCAATAACACGCAAAAGAGGGGCGCCTGTGGAAACAGGCGCCCTCATTGCAAGCACCGCTGGAACGCTTACCTAACCTTTATGCGATAGCAGCAGATTTGGATGCCGACAGCCATTAATCCTTTGCAGGTTGCAAAGCCGATCGTTCTCGATCTGCTGGCGGCGATCACCTTTGCGGCGGCGTTCTTCATCGCCAAGCGCGGCTTCGACGTTTCCGGTCTTCACAGCGTCTACATCGCCACTGTCGTCGGCATTGCAACCGGCTTTGTGCAGCTTGTGCTGAAGAAGGTCACGCACGAAGAGATCGGACCGCTGCAATGGCTGAGCATTGGCGTGGTGCTGATCCTTGGGCTGATGACAATCGCGCTGCATGACGAGCATTACATCAAGCTGAAGCCGTCGGTGATCGACCTTTCGGTCGGCATCTTCATGGCGACGCGCGACTGGATGACGCCTTACATCCCTGCCGAAACACGCCGGTTCCTTGATGCTCGGACCGTCTTTCGCGCAGAGAAGCTGTGGGCGATCCTCATGGTCGGCTTCGCAATCGTGAATGTGCTGATCGCGTTTCTCGCCGATTTCGCGGTATGGGCGCTATACGCGACCTTTGTGCCCACCCTGATCATCGTCGTTCTTTTTTTCGTCCAATACGCGGTCTTCAAGCGCCTCTCCAACCAGGCCGCTCTTCAGGCCGGAGAGAAACCGTCGCCCTCGGCGTCTTGACATTCTTCGTTATTTCGCTAAATAGCAAAATATGAGTGATGTCTTCGATGCGCTGGCCCATCCGGTCCGCCGCAAGATACTGAAACTGCTGCGGAAAAGTCCGCTCAGCGCCGGCGACCTCGCGGCGGATTTCGAGATATCCAAGCCGACCCTCTCGGGCCATTTCGCGGTGCTCAAAGCCGCCGATCTGGTTCACACCGAGCGCCAAGGCACATCGATCATCTACCGCCTGAACATGAGTGTGCTCGAAGAAGCGATGGCCGCGCTGATGTCCATCGCTGGAACCCAAGCCCCCGATCCTGAAGGAGAGCCATCGTGAATCTGCGTCTGCCTTTGACGTTGAGCTTCTTTCTTGTCGCCGTTATGGCCGCGATCAGCGCGTGGGCGTGGGTGAAGCTGCCGGAAAGTGCGGTCCTCGCCACCCATTGGGGCTTGGACGGTAAGGTCAACGGGACCATGTCCAGAGACTGGGGTCTTATGTTCCTTCCGGCTCTCGGGGCCGTGCTGACCCTGTTATTCGCGGCCGTGCCGCGCATCGAGCGACGGCACGCCAATATGATCGCAAGCCGCAAACCGTTCTACGCGACCTGGCTTAGTGGGCTTGTGGTGCTCGCGGTTGCGCATGCCGTGGTCGTCGGCCTGGCGCTTGGATATCCGATCGACGTTCCCGGAGTGCTGATTATTCTGCTGCCGCTCTCCATCGCCATCGGCGGCAACTATCTCGGCAAGGCGCGCGCGAATTTCTTCATCGGTGTGCGCACGCCGTGGACACTCTCCAGCGACCTGTCCTGGGAAAAGACACATCGCATTCTGGGGCGCCTGTTCGTCTGGAGCGCGCTGATCGTTCTTGCCGTCCGTTTCGCCATCGGAATCAACGCCGCCTATCTGGCGTTCGCCGCCACAATCTCAGCAAGCGCCATGTTTGCGATCGCAAGTTCCTATGTCTTCTGGAAGAACGATCCGGCCCGGCGCACGGTCTAGGACAATTTCTCCCGTGCTCCGCCGGTAAAATCAGTGTAGACCCCCGGCCGTGGCGTCAGAGGTGCTGCCTATGGGTATTTTTACCAAACATCCCGCCAGCGTCGGCGAGACCTATCTCGAGCATCTCGAGACCGCGAGCTTCTTCGGAAGCCGCATGATCGTGGCCGGCTGCGCCTGTATGCTGCACGGCCTGTTTCCTTTCCTGTTTGTCACGACCGGCAGCACCACCGTGAAGCACCTTCACGAGCGCATGATCACGCACCGCACGCGCCTGCGCGCAGCGCCCGAACTGATCGACCAGGGCGCCTACATCTAGGGTTGCCCTTCCGCGCCGCGTGGCTGCGGGCTAGGTTCCCGATGCACCCATCGGAGAACCGCCATGAGAGAAGCCGTCATCGTTTCGACCGCGCGTACCGGGCTCGCCAAATCCGTGCGCGGCGGCTTCAACATGACTCACGGCGCGGTCATGGGTGGCCACGCGATCAAACACGCCATCGCCAAGGCTGGCATCGAGCCCGGTGAAGTCGAGGACGTCGTGATGGGATGCGCGCAGCCCGAAGGCGCGACCGGGATGAACATCGCGCGGCTTTCGGCGATCTGGGCGGGATGTCCGGTGACGACGTCCGGCACCACCATCAACCGCTTCTGTTCGTCCGGCCTGCAGGCCATCGCGGTGGCGGCGCAGCAGATCATCACCGAAGGTTCGCCGGTGATGATCGGCTCGGGGGTCGAGTCCATTTCACTGGTGCAGATGGGCGGGATGAACACCAAGAACATCACCGAAGAGCATCTGATGCAGGTGAAGCCGGAACTCTGGATTTCGATGATCGAGACGGCCGAGCTCGTATCCGAGCGCTATGGCGTGAGCCGCGAGCGGCAAGACGAATACGCCCTCGAAAGCCAGCGGCGCACGGCAGCGGCGCAGCAATCCGGCAAGTTCCAGGACGAGATCGTTCCGCTCGCCGTCAAGATGAAGAAGACGGACAAGGCGACGGGCCAGGAATCAATCGTTCCAGTCACAGTCGATCATGACGAATGCAACCGGCCCGACACGACGCTGGAAGGTCTGAAGGCGCTCAAGCCCGTGCTCGCCGGCGGCATGAAGATCCAGCAGGGCAAATATGTGACCGCGGGCAACGCCTCTCAGTTCGCCGATGGCAGCTCTGCCTGCGTGCTGATGGATTCCAAGGTCGCCGCCCAGCGCAATCTCAAGCCGCTTGGCATCTTCCGTGGCTTCGCCAGCGCGGGCTGCGAGCCGGACGAGATGGGCATCGGCCCCGTCTTTGCCGTGCCCCGGCTCCTGGAGCGCCACGGCCTCAAGGTCGAAGATATCGATCTGTGGGAGCTGAACGAAGCTTTCGCTGCCCAAGTCATCTACTGCGCCGACCGGCTCGGCATTCCCTATGACCGGATGAACGTGGACGGCGGCTCGATCTCTATCGGCCATCCCTACGGCATGTCGGGCGCGCGCATGACGGGCCATATCCTGCTCGAAGGCCGCCGGCGCAAAGCCAAATACGGCGTCGTGACGATGTGCATCGGCGGCGGCATGGGCGCCGCGGGCCTGTTCGAATTCATCCATTGAACATGTGCAGGGCTTTCGTCGCGGCGCTGCTGTTCGCGCTCGCCGGCTGCACCGCAACGCCGCCTGCTGTGGTGAAGACAACTCCGCCGCCCGATCCGGCCACGGTGATGCCAGCGCTGGAACAGCGCATCGCGGTTCTGATCGAGGAGGAACGCGAGAAAAAAGACCCGAAGGCCAAACCGCTCGCCATTGATCCGGAATTGAGCGGGATTGCGCGCAAGCGCTCGGCCGATATGGCGGCGAAAAACTACATGGCCCACGCCGCCCCCAATGGCGACACTTCAGGCAGCCTCCTCACCCAAGAGGACGCGAAATTCCAGGGTCTCCTCGGGGAGAACATCGCGGCCTTGCACTACGTCAAGCAAAGCGGTGTCGACGTGGATACGTTTGCCAAGGGCTTTCTCGATATCTGGCTGAAAAGCCCCCAGCATCGCGACAATCTCACCTTTGCGGACTATGATCGCACCGGCATCGGTGCCGCGGTGAACGGCGACACGGTCTATGTCACCGCCCTGTTCGCGCTCGACCTGGATGTGGGAGCGCAGCCGGTGCCGAAGAGTCCTTGAGGGAGAGGACGATGGACGCCAACACCAATCGCCTGATCGAGACCTATCGGGATTTCTGGCCTTACTATCTGCAGGAGCACGCCAAGCCCGAGACCCGCGCGGTCCATTTTGCGGGGACGATCCTCTCGAGCGCCTGCGTCTTTGCGGCCATCGTGACGGGCAATCTGTGGTTTGTGCCGGGCGCCCTTGTCGCCGGCTATGGCCCGGCGTGGATTGGACATTTCTTCATCGAGCACAACCGGCCCGCCACCTTTACCTATCCGCTGTGGTCGCTGGCCTCCGACTACCGGATGACGTGGCGATGGCTCACCGGGCGGCTGCATGACGATCTGATGCGCGCGGGCGTGCCCCATTAGAGGCACGTGATAACCGTCCATTAAGCCTGTCTGTGGAAGATGCTGGCCGTGGAAGACAGTCGCGGAAGCGACCCATGCCTTGGGCGCGTAACGTTCCTTTACACTATATCTTGCCGTGGTTACTTATAGTTGAGGGTGCTTCGCCTAGTGAGTCGAGATGCGGGCTGATCTTCCTTGGAACGTGGCAGGTATTCAGCCGGAGGCGCGCGAGACAGCTCGCGCATCGGCCCGGCGTGAAGGTCTGTCCGTCGGCGAATGGCTTTCGCGGCGCATTCTGCGCAGCGTTGACAGCGCCGGGGATGAGGATGAATTGACCCGCGAAAATATGAGCGCCAACAGAATGTACCGCGCTGCCCCGGAGCAGCCGATCACGACGCAGCGCGAAACCGACGAGATGCTCGATCGCGTCAGCCGCAGCGAAGCGGAGGCCAACGACGTCTATCGACGCATCGAGGAACAACTGCGTGGCGTCACGCGGCGCTTGGACTCAACCGAGCGCAATCAGAGCGAAAACAACAAGGTCATGAGCAAGGCCGCGACCGAGATCAACATCGCCACGCGCGAACAGGCGCAGGCGTTCGATCAGCTCGCCGGCCACGTCGTCAGCCTCTCCGATCGCATCGGCCGTGTTGAACAGGCGAGCAACCACGCGCCCCTCAAGGACGCGATCAAGGGTTTGCATACGGGCCTCGCGCGGGTGGCCGAGCAGCTTACGCAGAATGCCAATCATTCCGCATCGCAGATCTCCACACTCGCGACCAATCTCGAAGCGCTCGCCACCAATCTCGAGGCGCTCGCCACACGGCTAGATGCATTTTCGACGCAGCTCGACGAAGTGCGCGAAGCCGCCGACGACAACACGCGCACGTTCGAGAACCGTCTCGCCGCATTCGACAACCGCATCTACACCGCGGAGCGCGCCGCGCAATCGGGCACCGACACGCTCGAACGCGTGATCGAAACGCTGCAGGCGCACAAGGACGCCGAAGCCGAAGCGTCGCATCGTCAAGCCGAAGCGTCGCATCGCGAAGCAGTGACCTCTGGTGCGATTGCGCGGCTGGAAGATGCCGTCGAGAAGCTAGAAGCGCGCGGTTCCGACCCGGACGTCGACCGCCGTCTCGGCAGCATCGAGCGCAGCCTTGCCGACATCGTGACGCGCCTCGAAACCACCGAAACCGTTTCGCCCAAGACCCTCGAGGAAAGCCTGCGCAAGCTTGTGGGACGCGTCGAAGGGACCGAGAATCGCCAACGCGACTCGGTGAGCGAATTCCGTGCCATGCTCAGCGACATCACCGGCCGCATCGCAACGTTGGAGACGAAACCCGCTGTGGCGGCCCCTCCGCCGCCACCCGCCTTCACACCGCCTCCGGCTTTCACGCCGGCGCCGGCAGCGTTCGACGCGCCCCCCTTCGCCGAAACGTCGGCCCCAGCAGCGCCGCCGCCGTTCGAAGCCTATGACGACATGCTTCCGCCGCAGCCTGAAGTTTTCGAACCGGCGCAGCCCTTTGCGACCGAAGCAGCTTTCGCGACCGAGCCGCCGTTCCCGCCAGCTGAAAATTTTGCGAACGATGCGTTTGCCGCGCCGCCACCGGCGGACTCCTTCCTCTCCGCTGCGCGCCGTTCCGCGCGCGCTGCCGCGAATCAGGTCGAAGCCGAGCAAACCTCGCGGGGGTTCTCCTGGGGTTTGCCCAAACTCGAGGCTGGCACCGAACCCCAAGGCCGCTCCCGCACGATGCTGATCGGCATCGTCGTGCTCATCGTCGTCGCGCTGATCGCGGGCATCGTTTTGAGCAAAAGCCTGATCGCGCCGTCCGGTGCACCGAATTCGAATGTCGGCGCCCTGTTCCCGGGCAAGACCCAGACACCGCCTCCGCAGGCCGGAACACCGTTGCACGCCCTGTCTTCGCCGAACGAAGACACCGCGCAGCCGGCGCCCTCAGGTGTCCAGCCGTTGCAACAGAAGACCGTCGAGCCCGCACCGATCCGTCCCGTCCCATCTGCCCCGCAAGGCACGCCGCAGCAGAGCGCGAGCATCCCCGCGATGGATCGTCTCACCACGCTCGCCAATGGCGGCAACGCGAAAGCGGAGACTGTCGTCGGCCTCAAATATCTGAACGGCGATGGCGTTGCCGTGAATGAAGCGCAAGCGGCCAAGTGGCTGGAACGCGCAGCCGAGAGCGGCGAGCCGATCGCGCAATATCGCCTGGGCACGCTCTATGAGCACGGCAAGGGCGTCGCGGCCGATCCGGCGAAAGCGACGCACTGGTATCAGGCTGCCGCGATGCAGGGCAATCGCAAGGCGATGCACAATCTCGCGGTCGCGCTCGCCGAAGGCACCGGCACCAAGAAAGACATGAACGAAGCGGCGCGCT
>Ga0157369_10001242_pt1 | contig 31773 bp, 34 predicted proteins | sample C25metaG_FD_113461 | JGI IMG/M metagenome (GOLD analysis project Ga0157369, IMG submission 113461) | Corn rhizosphere microbial communities from Kellogg Biological Station, Michigan, USA - C2-5 metaG | ecosystem: Host-associated > Plants > Roots > Rhizosphere > Soil | place: USA: Michigan... | reverse complement strand
GAGCGCAGTGCGCAGCACCGATTTCCTCGCGGGGCCGCGGGGATTGATAAGGGGAGCGCGGCCGCTTCCCTTATCCCGTTCACCGCATAAGAGGTAAATGAAACTCCCCAACGCATGGTGAACGGAACCCTTCCATCAGTGCCGCATGAAACTCCCATTGCCGGATGGCGCGTAAACGCTTATCCGGCCTACGGAAACCATTCGACCGAGCCAACCCCATTGCCGGATGATGCGTACCGCTTGTTTCAGCCGCCCTCCTACACACAGAGAAACACCTGCGGCGTCTGCCCGTCCGGATGCGTCGCCACATGCACCTGCGCGCCATACCACCTGGCGATAACCTCCGGTTGCAGCACCTGCTGCGGCGTCCCCTCCACCACCAATTTCCCTTTATGCAACAGCACAATGCGATCGGCCCACAGCGCCGCGAGGTTCAAATCGTGCAGCACCACGCAGACATGCAGCCGGGCACGCTGCGTCAGGGATTTAAGCAAACGCAGCAACTGCTGCTGATGGTAGAGATCGAGCGCCGAAGTCGGCTCATCCAGAAATAGCCACCCCTCCGGCGCGCCGTTGCGCCAGAGCTGCGCCAGGCTACGCGCCAGCTGTACCCGCTGCTGCTCGCCGCCAGACAGCGTGGCAAAGCGGCGTCCAATCAGCGTTTCGCAGCCGGTTAAACGCATCACTTTACGCACGATATCGCACGCATGCCTCTCTCCCCACGGTGCGCGCCCCATCGCCACCACCGACTCCGCGGTCCACTCCACGCCGAGGGCGTGATGTTGCAGCATCACCGCCCGGTAGCGCGATAGCGCCTGTGAAGGCCAGGCGGCAAGGGATTTCCCCGCCAGGGAACAGACGCCGCGCGACGGCGTAAGAAAGCCGGTCAGCAGACGCAGCAGGGTCGATTTACCCGCGCCATTCGGGCCAATCAGCGCCACCATTTCGCCAGGCGGCAGCGTAAGGGAGATATCATCCACCAGCCGCCGCTGGCCGACCGTAAATTGCACCTGGTGGGCAATAAAACCGTTATCCATAGAGCGCACTCCGCTGGCGAAAAATAAGCCATAAAAACCACGGCGCGCCGAGCAGGCTGGTCAGTAAGCCGACCGGCATCTCGGCAGGCGCGACCAGCGTGCGGGCGGCGGTATCTGCCAGCAGCAGCAGGCTCGCCCCCGCCAGCAGCGAGCCGGGGATCTGGTGTTGATGATCGGGGCCTAACACCATGCGTATCAGATGCGGAACCACCAGCCCGACAAAACCGATGATGCCGCTGATGGCAACAGAAGCCGCCACCAACAGCGCGCTACAGAGCAGCAGCCGCCGCTGTAAACGCCGCACATCTACGCCCAGATAGTGCGCCTCCTCTTCGCCCAGTTGCAGGAAGTTGAGCTGTTTCGCCACCCGCCAGATCCCGAGCATGGCGGGCAGGATCAGAGTCGCCGTAACGATGAGCGTCGGCCACTGTGCCTGCCCGAGGCTGCCCATTCCCCACTGCGAAAGCTGGCGCAGCTGCGCATCGTTGCTGATCCACGCCAGCACGCCAACGCCCGCGCCGCACAGGGCGTTGATGGCGATCCCCACCAGCAGCAGCCGCGACAGCGCGCTCTCGCCCGCTTTGCTGAGTAAAAAGATCACCACCATCACCGCCAGGCTACCGATAAAAGCAGCGACCAGCGGGGCATAGAGGGCAATCAGCACCGGTACCGACAGCGGCAGCACCAGCCAGCAACTCACCACCAGCGCCGCGCCGCTGCTGATGCCAAGTAACCCCGGATCGGCAAGCGGGTTGCGAAACAGCCCCTGCATAACGCAGCCGGAGAGCGCCAGCGCCGCGCCGATAAGCAGCGCCAGCAGCACGCGCGGCAGGCGAATGGTGAACCAAATCTGGCGCAGCACCTCATCGTCGCCGTACCACAAGCTGGCAAGAGAGACCTCCATCGCCCCCTGCGTGGAGGCGAAGAGCGTGAGTGCCGCTGTCAGCAGCAAGAGTCCCCACAGGAGACGGGAAGCGGCTCGGGTTATCACGGTAGCTGCTCCGCTTTCTTGCGCAGCTCAAGCAGTGCCTGCGGGGTGCGCAGACCAAAGCCCAGCAGCGCGGCCTCATCGACAATTAACAGCTGTTTGTTGCGCCCGGCGGGCGTTTGCGCAAGGCCCGGCAAGTACCAGATGTTCTCCTCGCCGCCCAGATGCTTCACACCGGCGGCTGAGATGAGCACCAGATCCGGCTGGCTGGCGATCACCCCCTCCTGCGACATCGCACGGTAGTGAGAAAAACCCTGCATCGCATTATTAAGCCCCGCCGCCTGGATGGCGCCATCCGCCGCCGTCTCTCTTCCCGCCACCAGCGTGCCCATGCCGCCGTGGCTTAGGATATAGAGCACCTTTTTATCCAGCGGCGAGGTGGGCAGCGCGGCAATCTCCGTCGCCAGTTTTTTGCGCAGCGCAAGGCTCTCTTCGTTTTTGCCGAGGGCGCGGGCGATCACCACCACTTTCTTATCGATCTCGGAGAGCGTATAGCCGCCCGGCACCGGCACCATGTAGACATCGTTGTCCTGCACGCTTTTCAACACTAGCGAGGGTTGCGCCTGGCTGCCCGCCAGCACGATGGTAGGCCGCAGCGACAGAATGCCCTCCGCATTTAGCTGGCGCACATAGCCGACATTCGGCAGCTGCTTTACCTCGGCAGGCCAGGTGCTGGTGCTGTCGCGCCCCACCAGCTGATTCTGTGCGCCCAGGCCATAGACAATCTCCGTGACATCGCCGCCAAGGGCGACAACTTTTGGCTCGGCGGCCACCGCCAGCAACGGTAGCGCCAGCAAGAGCATCACCACGCGTTTCATACCTCGTTCCTCCACGGCGTCAGCGCTTTGATCTGCCCGCGCCAGCAGGCCTGTTCGCGATCCCCTTCGCTGCGTTGACCATAAAGCTGAGCGATTTGCGTACCATCCTCGGCAAACAGCTCCAGGCTGGTGACAGGCCCCTCCGCGGTCGGCTTGCGCGTCACCCAGCTTTCGTGGATCCCCGCCTCGCGCAGGTGCAGGGTAAAGATCTTATTCATCACCCGCAGCCAGTCGCCCACTGGCGCACACTTCTCCAGCGCACCGGTAAAAATTTGTATGCAGCCACGGTTGCCGACAAAGATCATGATCTCATTCCCCTCTTGCTGCACCTGCTGCAAAAGATCGGGCAGTGCGTCGTTGCTGACCTGGCAGGCAAGATCGTCGCCCACCAGCCGAAACGCCTGCTGACGTGAGACGTTATGCTTACGCAGCAGGTTGAAGAACTGGTGGACATCGGTCATCTCCCGCCAGTCGTGGTCGATAGCCTCTCCATCGGGCGCTTCGTCGTAAAATTTGCTTTCGGCCGCGTAGAGGGAGAGCGGCACCTGACGCCGACTCCCGAAGCGCTCCACCAGCTCATCCCACTGACCGCCGTCGGTGTAGGGCGTGGCGTAGATTTTCAGCAGTCCATCGCCCTGGTGATCGAAAAACTGAATACTGCGGCGCTCGCCTCTTGGCCCCTGCTCCCGCAGGTAGTAGGCGCAGGCCCACTGGCTCATAAAGAGGCGCAGATCGAGGCCGCGCGGGTTGAGCACCACCCCGGCGCGATCGCTGATATGTTGATTGGTGAAGCGTCCGGTCATCTCATGAACCGCGTATTCATTACGACAGATGCTTTTGGCTTCGCCGACGCTCTCCAGCGCTTTGAAGATATGGCGTACCGTGCCTTCCAGCCGCACCGCATCGTAGCCAACACGCGCTTCGGCCAGCTCCGCTTCGCTTATCGCCAGCTGGAATGCGATATCTCTGGCGCTTTTTGCCGGTTCAAGCGCTCTGATTAACTGATACTCCTGCCAGATGGCGGCATAATCCTTTGAAGATACAGGCATATTTCTCACGTCCTTTATGTGTCTTAATATCCCCGGCGCGCGCCGGGGGTAAAGAGGCTGCCGGATTAAAAATCAATATTGACGCCCAGCTGCCAGCTGCGCCCTGGCATCACGCTCAGCGCATTGTCGTAGCTATCCTGGAGGGTGCGCGTTTCCTGCGTCCGGCTGCTGAGGTAATCCCAGTATTTGCGGTTGGTGAGGTTGTAGATGCCGCCGTTAACCTTCACCTGTTTCGCCACCTGCCACCAGGCGCTCAGGTCGACAACGCCGTAACCGGGCACGCGCATATAGTTACTGCTGGCGGTGGCAATCGGCTCGCCGCTGTTTTGATAGGTTTCACGGCTGGTTGCGGTGGCGCGCTTACCTTTGACAAAGGTGGCGGTCAGCGCAGTGCCGTAGCGTTTTGCCGGATCGTCCCAGCCGAGGCCGACAATCGCTTTCATCGGCGCAACGCTGTCGAGATCGCGGTAGGCGTCACCCATGTAGCGCGATTTGGCTTGCCCCTCGGCGTAGCCATAAGCGAGGGTTGCGCGCAGCCCTTCCGCCTGCTCAAACCAGCTGCCGACATCAAGCGTGGCGCTGATTTCGCCGCCGTAGATAAAGGCCTTATCGCGGTTTTCCGCCTGATAGCTGGTGTAGATATTCGACGGCACGTTGGCAAAGTTGCCGGGGTTGTCGGCGCGGCGATAGCGGGTGTAGGCGATAAAGTTTTTGTAGCTGTTGTAGAACACTGCACTGCGCAGCGTGACGCCTTGCGCCACCTCGCCTTTCAGCCCCCATTCGAGGTTATCGCTGGTTTCGGTTTTTAGAGCCGCGTTGCCGATCAGCGCATACTGCGCGCGTCCGGCATAGTTAGAGCCGAGATTCCAGGAGCCGTAGCGCTGGCTGGCACTGGGGAACTGCGCCCCGCGGCGGTATTGCAGATAGCTCATCAGACGCGGCGTAATGTCGTACTGGAAAGTGAGCGACGGCAGCCACTCGGTATCGCTGTTTTTGTGATACAGCGCGTTAACATCTGCGGTATTGAGTACATTGCTGGTGGTAGTCAGGCTGCCGAGATTCTCCGGCTTCATTGACTGGTGCACCACGCGTAGGCCGGGAATGAGGGCAAAATCGTGCTCTCCGGCGGAGAAATTGATCTGATCCTGCACAAATGCACCGAGGATTTCGTTTTTACTGTCCGCTTCAGGCTGCATGATCGCGCTGCGCGCGTTCGGCATTGGCTGCTGGTGGAACGGGCGCTGCGTTTTGCTGACGCTGGCATTAAAGCCAGCACGCAGATCGTGGCGGCCGAAGCTCTTCGCCAGCGCATGCTGAATACCTATCGTATCGGTGTCGTAACTGGAGTAGACGGTGCCCTGAATGCCGGTGGCGCTGTCCGGCATCCACGTGGCATCGTGCGCCTGGGTGCGCTGTAAATAGATCTTTGTCGAAGCGCTATCGACCCACGCATCGACCGGTGTCCAGTCATCTTTCAGGCTGATGGCCCAGCGCCGGCTATAGCTGCCCTGCTGAGCGTTGCCAATGATGGCGCTGCCGTCACGGTTCCAGGCGTCAAAATGGGTATGCGTCGTTTTGTTGTAGTACTCCGCCGTATAGGTCCGTTTGTGCGCCTCGGAGGCTTGCAGGATCCCGGAGAGCAGCAGCGCATCGGAGTGCCAGTTAGCGGGGTAAGCGCCGACTCTGTCGCTGTTATTGCGCGTTTGCTGGCCGTCGCGGCGGCTGTAAACCACAATGCCGCGCACTCTCTCATCCCCTGCCGCGGCCGTTACGCCGTTGTGCCAGCTGCGATCGCTGGAGTCATAATCGCTCTGGTAGCCCGCGTAGTACTGCTTCGCCCCTTGCAGGTAGTCATTGGCGGATTTTGGCCGGAACGAGACATTGCCGCCAATGGTGGTGTTGGCTTGTTCCACAGAGGTGGCGCCTGGCTGGATCGCCACGTTGCCGTAAAGGTAGGGGTCAATATAGTCGCGGCCAATGCCAAAGGTGTTAAGCCCGGCGCGTCCGGCGTAGCTGCGCCCGGTGGCCTCCGGCTGGGGAATGCCATCAACATCAATGCCCACGCGGTTACTCTCAAGGCCACGAATGTTATAGCCGGTGTAACCGCTGCGGTCGAAGCCGCTCTTACCGTTGCCGGAACCGCCCCCTGCCCCAGTAGCACTAATCAGCGGTTCATACCGCATGATGGAACCAAAATCGTTCGCCCCGTTGCGTTGCAGAGTGTCAGCATTGATGGCGCGATCGCTCCCGGCTTGAAGCCGTGGGGCGGGCGCGGTAATGACCATCTCTTCGGCGCGTTCTTGTTCATCGCGTGGTGCGGTTTCTGCCGCAAAGCTTGCGCTGGGTGTAAGCGTTGTCAGTAATGAGGTGACCAGCACGCGGTTTCTGAAGCGTAGCCGGCAAAAAGGTGTAGTCGTCATAAGTGTGTGTGCCTTTGAATTATTATCATCGGGCTCACATCAACTCCCAGAAATCAGCGGAACCGTACACCAGCCGCACGGGCCAGGCATCAGCTCTCTGTTATGGGCAGGATAATAATGATAACCATTATCACTTGCAACGATTTCATAATCCCACCATTTTGCTTACACTTTGTGGACCCATTCCCCTTCTGGTAACAAGATGATGTCCACTAAACCTGCCATCACTCTGCACTACTGCGTACAGTGCAACTGGATGCTGCGCGCCAGCTGGATGGCGCAGGAGCTACTCCATACGTTCAATACCGACTTAGGATCCGTGACGCTGATCCCCGGCACCGGTGGCATATTTGTCATCGAAGCCGATGGCAGCGTCATCTGGGATCGCAAGCAGGAGGGCGGCTTTCCCGATGCCGCAGAGTTAAAACGCCGCGTGCGCGACTGCTGCTTCCCGGAAAAACCGCTGGGTCATGTTGAAAAGCGCAGAGAGTGATCTACTGCGCGAAGGCCTGCCTCAGCGCGCGGAACGCCGCCAGCTGCTGTGGAATAAGCTGGTGGCGTTCGTCACGGGCAACGAAAATTTTTAGCATCGCGCTGCCTGCGGCGTTGAAAAAGAGGATGGTGGCGGCGTCCATCGCCATAAATTTGCGTTCAATAAACGCGATATGGTAGCAGTGGTCGGCTTTGATATGGCCCGATACCTGCTCTTTGCCCTGCAGGTTGAAGTAACCGTGGCTGTAAAATCCCGGCGGCAGCGCGATGCTGCACTCGAGGATCACATCTTCGGTGTGGATCAGGAGCAACACTGTGCCCCAGGTGGTCACCTCTTGCCACACCTCGTCAAAGTGGGTACCGGCAATCATCTTGCTGCCAGGCAGTTGGCGTACCACTTCAAGCAGCGTGGTTTGATAATGCCGGGCGACGTGTTCAAGTATGCAATCCGGCTCGGTGTGCAGAAACTCCTGTAAGCTCTTCTCTGTCATAATTTTCTCCTTTGACTTTCCCTTCGCCACCTCTCCACTGCAGCGATGAATGAGAATTACTATCATTTGTCTCGAGAAAAAACTGCGAGCTACCGCGCAATAAAAAAGGCCGCCGAAGCGACCTTGTAACTATTTTTTAACCGGTTGCGGTTTTTTGTCGCCGGATTCCGGCGCTTCGCGTGGATCGTCTTTTTCAATATTGAACACAAAACCTCCTTTTGCGAATGGATGTTTAGTAAATATAGCTAAGCCTTGCACTCTAAACCAGGCGGCAGAGGGTTAAAAAAGCGCCATAAACGAAGAAGAATTAAGCTGAATCGGTTCAAAAAAGCGTCCACATAGCTAAAAACGGCGTATTTTCAAATATTTATTCATGAAATAATTTATTCGTTAGCAGCGTAAAATTTCATTACAAATGCGCGTTTTAGCAGCCTATGCTGTTGCCCAAATTGTGCATAGATCGCCAACTCATTGTTAGTAACGAAGATGCATTTGCATACCCTCAGGCGCAGATCGGATTTCCTGTACCTGAGGGATTTTTTTTGCCTGCAGTCGCTCCGAAAATAATGAATTAAGGGAATTAATTTCATTTATTCTGGGATTTTAAAAAGCATACAAATAATTAAGCGAGCCGTTTCCGACTCGCTGGCGTTTAAAAATCAAATTTTAAACTTCAGGTTAAAACAGCAACGGCACCACTATTTTTTATTGCTGCTGTTGCTATTCTGTCCGCCTTTCTTACCGGCTTCGGACGCGCGCTCTGGGTCGTTTTTAAAGTTCCCACCGCTCTGCTGTCCGCCTTTACGCCCTGCTTCTGAGGCTTTTTCACGATCTTCAGCGAAATTACCGGAACCGCCTCTATGCTCGGCCATGTTATTTCTCCATCTGTCGTTTCAAATATAATCAATATGACATCAGCGTCATATCAATCGCCTTTCATGATTAAGTCTGGTCATAAACATAATTTATGTCAAAGCGCAGCCGTTAATTAATACCGCGTTTATGCAATGCGTATTTTTTATTTCTTCTATCCCACTGGTTAGCCGAGAAAAAATAGCGCAGCGGGAGGCTAATTTATTTTACGGCTGCGTTTAGTGTACTAATCACACCGGTTGCCGCCAGCCTGTCGTTGCAGGCTCTGCCAGGGCTGGCATTTGCTTTTGTTATAATATAACATTTCAATTTATGACAAACGTAACCAGGGAGTGATACCGATGATGAAGAAAACGGCTTTTGCTTTGGCGATGGGCGCGCTGCTGATGAGCACGCAGGGCTTTGCCCATGGGCATCACCACGGCAAACCGCTGACGGAAGTGGAGCGTAAAGCGAGCGAAGGGATTATTGATGATAACGATGTGAAAGATCGCCCGCTCTCGGACTGGGATGGCGTGTGGCAATCCATTAACCCTTACCTGCTGAACGGCGATCTCGATCCGGTGCTGAAGAAAAAGGCGCAGCACGGCGATAAAACGGTGGAGGCGTACCGCGACTATTACAAAAAGGGCTACGCCACGGATGTCGATATGATCGGCATTGAAAACAATGTGATGGAGTTCCACAGCGGCAAAACCGTCAATAGCTGCCGCTATGATTATGTCGGTTACAAGATCCTGACCTATGTTTCAGGCAAAAAGGGCGTGCGCTATCTGTTTGAGTGTAAAGACGCCAGTTCCAAAGCACCGAAGTATGTGCAGTTCAGCGATCACACCATCGCCCCGCGCCAGTCCCAGCATTTCCACATTTACATGGGCAATGAGTCTCAGGAAGCATTGCTGAAAGAGATGGATAACTGGCCGACTTACTACCCCTACAATATGACTAAAGCGCAGATCGTCGACGAGATGCTGCACCACTGATCTCTCTACGGGCGGCCATCGCTGCCGCCCGCCTCCCCCCTTATCTTCCCCCGTTTTTCCCGCGCCGATGATTTAGGAGTAATCCTCTCCAGAGTGCCGTCTATGCTTAAGGCTTAAAAAAACGATAACGCCGTTATAAGCACACCCCTTTTAATTCACCCGCATTGATGACTGGAGGCCTGGTATGAGCAACCAAGGCAACAACCCGGACGCGCACCGCGCCCCGGAGCTAATCCCGCTGTCCTTAACTGTTAACGGCGAGCGCCGACAGCTTGAGGTTGATACCCGTACCACGCTGCTGGATGCGCTGCGTGAAAGTTTACATCTCACCGGCACCAAGAAAGGGTGCGACCACGGCCAGTGCGGTGCCTGCACAGTGATCGTCAACGGGCGGCGCATCAACTCCTGCCTTACCCTGGCGGTAATGCAGCAGGATGCCGACGTCACCACCATTGAGGGCCTCGGCTCGCCGGAGGATCTCCATCCGATGCAGGCGGCCTTTGTCAAACATGATGGCTACCAGTGCGGGTACTGCACGCCGGGGCAGATCTGCTCCTCCGTCGCCATGCTGAAAGAGATTGAGCAGGGCATTCCCAGCCACGTCACCCTCGATCTCGTCTCCCCGCCGGAGATGACGGCAGATGAGATCCGCGAACGCATGAGCGGCAATATCTGCCGCTGCGGTGCCTACGCCAACATGCTGGCGGCGATTAAAGAGACCGCCGGGGAGAAATCATGAAGACCTTTACCTATGAGCGGGTCACCACCCCTGCCGAAGCGGCTGCCAGCGCGCAGCGCACAGAGGGGGCGAAATTTATCGCGGGCGGCACTAACCTGCTTGATTTGATGAAGCTGGAGATTGAGACGCCGACCCATCTGATTGATGTCAATGGCCTGGCGCTGGATAGCATTGAAGTGACCGCTGAAGGCGGCCTGCGCATTGGCGCGCTGGTGCGCAACACCGATCTCGCCGCCGATGGGCGCGTGCGCCGCGATTATGCCGTCCTCTCCCGCGCCCTGCTTGCCGGAGCTTCTGGCCAGTTGCGTAACCAGGCAACGACCGCTGGCAACCTGCTACAACGCACGCGCTGCCCCTATTTTTATGACACCAATCAACCCTGCAACAAACGCCAGCCGGGCAGCGGCTGCGCGGCGCTGGGCGGCTACAGCCGTCAGCTTGCGGTGGTCGGTGCCAGTGAATCCTGCATTGCCACTCATCCAAGCGATATGGCGGTTGCCATGCAGCTGCTTGATGCAACTGTTGAGACCGTCAACCCGGACGGTAGTGAACGCCAGATCCCGCTGGCAGAGTTTTATCGCGCGCCCGGCGACACGCCACATCTGGAGACGGTGTTGCAGCCCGGCGAACTGATTGTCGCCGTCACCCTGCCGCCGCCTGCGGGCGGCACGCATATCTATCGTAAAGTGCGCGACCGCGCCTCCTACGCGTTTGCGCTGGTCTCGGTGGCAGCGATCGTCCACCCGGACGGCAGCGGGCGCGTGGCTATCGGCGGCGTTGCCCACAAACCGTGGCGGCTAGCCGAAGCGGATGCAGCGCTGCCGCAGGGGGCGCAGGCGGTCTATGACAAGCTCTTCGCCACCGCGCAGCCTACGGCTGAGAATGCATTTAAATTGACGCTGGCGAAGCGCACGCTCGCCTCGGTGTTGTCGGAAGCGAGGGCGTAAACGATGAAATTTGAGAAACCGGCAGGCGAGAACCCGATCGATCAACTGAAAGTGGTCGGGCAGCCCCATGATCGCATCGACGGCCCGCTAAAAGTGAGCGGCCGCGCCCACTACGCCTACGAATGGCATGATGTACTGCCCAATGTCGCCTATGGCTATATCGTCAGCGCGGGGATTGCGAAAGGCAAAATCAGCGAGATTAACTGCGATGCGGCAGGCAACGCGCCGGGCGTGCTGTCGATTATCACCGCCGATAACGCCGGCCCGCTGGGCAAAGGCGAGCGCAACGCCGCCACGCTGCTCGGCGGCCCGCAGATTGAGCACTATCACCAGGCCGTTGCGCTGGTGGTGGCTGAAACCTTTGAGCAGGCGCGCGCCGCCGCCGGGCTGGTGGAGATCACTTACCAGCGCGAAAGCGGTGCTTACGATCTGGCGGCAGAGAAACCGGCGGTCAACAGCGCGCCGGAGAGCGCACCGGACAAAAATAGCGGCGATTTTGACACAGCCTGGGCAAGCGCCGAGGTGAAACTCGACGCCACCTACACCACGCCGGATCAGAGCCATATGGCGATGGAGCCGCACGCCTCGATGGCCGTCTGGGAAGGGGATAAAGTGACGGTCTGGACTTCCAACCAGATGGTCGCCTGGTGCCGCACCGATCTGGCCGCCACCCTCAAGTTGCCGGAAGAGAACGTACGTATCATCTCGCCTTATATTGGCGGCGGTTTTGGCGGCAAGCTCTTCCTGCGCAGCGATGCGCTGCTAGCCGCCCTCGCCGCTCGCGCCTTGCAGCGCCCGGTGAAAGTGATGCTGCCGCGCCCGATGATCCCCAATAACACTACCCATCGCCCGGCGACTATTCAGCACATCCGTATCGGCACCGATCGGCAAGGAAAAATCACCGCCATCGCGCACGACAGCTGGTCCGGCAACCTGCCGGGCGGGACGCCGGAGACGGCGGTAAACCAGACCGAGCTGCTTTACGCAGGGGCTAATCGCCATACCGGTTTACGGCTGGCGACCCTCGATTTACCTGAGGGCAACGCCATGCGCGCGCCGGGTGAAGCGCCCGGCCTGATGGCGCTGGAGATTGCCATTGATGAGATGGCAGAGCGAGCCGGGATCGATCCGGTTGAGTTCCGCATTCTCAACGACACGCAGGTTGATCCGAAAGATCCACAGCGCCCCTTCTCACGCCGCCAGTTAGTGGAGTGCCTGCGTAGCGGCGCGGATCGCTTTGGCTGGTCGCAGCGCAACGCCACGCCTGGCCAGACGCGGGACGGAGAGTGGCTGGTGGGCTACGGCGTCGCGGCGGGCTTTCGTAACAACCTGCTCGCCCCGTCCGGCGCACGCGTGCACCTCGACGACGCAGGCCGGGTGACGGTGGAGACGGATATGACCGATATCGGCACCGGCAGTTACACCATCATTGCCCAGACCGCCGCCGAGATGCTCGGCGTGCCGCTGTCACACGTTGAGGTGCGCCTTGGCGACTCCAGCTTCCCGGTCTCTGCCGGTTCGGGCGGGCAATGGGGAGCCAACACCTCTACCGCTGGCGTTTACGCTGCCTGCGTCAAGCTGCGTGAAGCCATCGCCAAAAAACTGGGCTTTGATGCCGCTTCGGCGGTGTTCGCTGATGAGACGGTAAGCGTGGGCGAGCGCAGCGCACCGCTAAAAGCTGCGGGTGCGCTCAGCGCGGAAGATACCATTGAGTTTGGCGATCTGGATGAGCAGTATCAGCAGTCGACCTTCGCCGGACACTTTGTTGAGGTCGCCGTCGATGCGGCAACCGGTGAAGTACGCGTGCGCCGTATGCTGGCGGTGTGTGCCGCCGGGCGCATCCTCAACCCGAAAACCGCGCGCAGCCAGGTGATTGGCGCGATGACGATGGGGGTGGGCGGCGCATTGATGGAGGAGCTGGCGGTCGATACGCGCCAGGGTTACTTCGTCACTCATGATATGGCGACCTACGAGGTGCCGGTACATGCCGACGTGCCTGAGCAGGAGGTGATCTTCCTCGACGACACCGATCCCATCTCCTCGCCGATGAAGGCCAAAGGCGTGGGTGAACTGGGGCTGTGCGGCGTCAGCGCGGCGATTGCTAATGCGATCTACAACGCGACCGGCGTGCGGGTGCGGGATTACCCGGTCACGCTCGATAAGCTGCTCGACGCCTTGCCGGATATGACCTGAGGAGACGTTATGCAGCAGACCATTCTGGCACCCGACACGGCGGATGAAGCGCTGCTGACGCCGCAGCAGGCGCTGCTCACCGACGACAGCGAAGCGATTCTGCGCTTCGCCGTTGACGCGCTAGGCGCAGGCATGGGGGCAGCGCTGGTAACGCTGACCGGCATTCGCGGCGGCGCAGCACGCGCAGTGGGCGCGCAGATGGTGGTGCGCGAAGATGGCGGCTATTGCGGCTTTGTCTCTGGCGGCTGCGTGGAGTCTGCCGCTGCCTTTGAAGCGATGGCGGCACTCGCCTGCGTTGAAGATCGCGTGGTGCGCTACGGCGAGGGATCGCCGTGGTTCGACATCGTGCTTCCCTGCGGTGGCGGTATTACGCTGCATATTCATCGCCTGCGTAGCGCGCAACCGCTGCTGGCGGTGCTGAACCTGCTTGCGCAGCGCCAGCCCGCCGCGCTGCGCTACCATCCGGCTCGTGAACAGCTTGAGTGCGTTACCGATCGGATCGAAAGCGGCTGGCATGAGGAGATCTTTACCGTCGCCTACCGCCCGCGCGTACGGGTGATGGTGTTGGGTCGCTCGATTGAGGCGCAGGCCACTGCCAGCCTCGCCCGCGCGTCGGGCTACGATGTGCAGCTTATCGAGACGCTAAGCGATGGCGCGCAGATCGACGCGCAGACGGCGGTGATCCTGCTGTCGCACGATCTGCACCGGGAACTGCCGGTGTTGCAGGCGGCGCTTAGCGCGCAGCCTTTCTACATCGGCGCGCTCGGCAGCTATCGCACCCATCAAAAACGCACACAGAAGCTCAGTGAGATTGGCTTTGCGCCCTCTGACATTGCGCGCATCAAAGCGCCGATTGGCATTTTCCCGAAAGCGCGCGATGCGCGTTCGCTGGCGCTCTCAGTGCTGGCGGATGTCGCCGCCGCGCAGCTTGAAACGGACGAAAGCTGATGGTTGATCCAGTGGTAATTATTCTTGCCGCAGGCCGCGGCGAGCGGTTTCTTGCCTCCGGCGCGCAACGCCATAAGCTTGATACGCCGCTCGGTGAGCGCACGCTGCTGGAACATGTGATTCATGCGGTGGAGCGCGCCGGACTCAGCTGGCACCTGGTTCGCCCTGCGGGTGGCACGGGCGGAATGGGTGACTCTATCGCGCTGGGCGTTAACGCTACTTCGAACGCCTCCGGCTGGCTGATTCTGCCCGCCGACCTGCCGCTGATCGCCCCGGAATCGTTGCTGCGCGTCGCCGAAGAGTTAGGTGAAAAACCGCTGGTGGTGCCGTGGCATCAGCAGTGCCAGGGGCATCCGGTGGCCTTTTCCCGCGGCTACTTCCCTGCCCTGCGGGCATTAACTGGCGATAGCGGCGCAAAAAGTATTGTGCAGCAGGCAAGAGCGCGCGGCGAGGTGCTGGAGCTGCCGCTGGAGGATGCGGGGATTATTCAGGATATTGATACGCTGGAGGATTTGCGGCGGGCGGAGCGTATCTACGATAACCCTTTACACGTCCAGCGTGCGTAAGTGAGTCGCCACGCCCCAGCGCAGCACCTCGCATTTTTCTTCTGCCATTTCTAACACCGCGTAGCTGGCATTGGGCTGCGCATAGCGGACGAAGTTCTCCAGGCTCCCTTCCTTCAGCAGCGCCAGCAACCCCTGAGTGACGTGCCCATGGCAGACAACGCAGAGGGTTTTATGCGCCGCGCGAGTGTGCTGAAGCTGTAAAAACGCCAGCATGCGCTGAACCGCCTGCGCCAGCGATTCGCCGCCAGGCGGGCAGAATGCGGCATCGTGCGCGAATAATGCATCTGCTTCAGCGGGACATTCAGCCCGCAAATCCTGCGCGGAAAGCCCCTCGTAGCGCCCGAATGACTGCTCCATCAGCGCGGCATCAATCACCAGCGGCGCCTGAAAAAGCGCGGCAAGTTGTTCGCCCATGCTGCGCGCCCGCGCGAGCGGCGAGCTAAAGACGCACTCTGCGGCGTAACCTTCATCTTTTAATGCAGCGAGTAATGCCGCCGTTTCCCGCTCGCCGCGTTCGGTGACTGGGCTGTCCTGCTGGCCCTGAACCATGCCCGCGCGGTTCCACTGCGTTTGTGCGTGGCGCACAAGAATAACCTTCATCTGCCCTGTTCCTCGCCCGGTATATTCGCGGGAAATTTATAATGGGTATGAATGGAAGAAGAGTGGCTATCATGTGGCGGGAATACAAGCGAAAAAATAACGCGAAGATGGGTAAGAGATGGTTGAGATAAAAGCGTTTAATGCGGTTTGCGCGAATGTCGCCAACGAGGATGAGGTGCTAACCCTTGGCGTAGGAGACGATGCACGCGACCCGGATCATTTTTTTATCATTGGGAGATTTGATGAAGATGATCTTGCTATTGATGAGTGCATCGGGTTTCAGAGCGACGACACCGCCTATGAACTGGCGGCGGCAATAGAAGCCGTTACGCTAAGCGTGGATACATTGACAATTCGGCTGAACGAGGCTGCGGCGCAGCAGGCAGGGTACAGGGAGTATTGCGCGAAGATTTCTGCTGTTCAAAACAGCGGGGAGTTGCAAGCCGCCTTGCTGACGTTATTTGCAGGCAGCAAAGTGCTGCTACAACTTAAATAATGCTGTGGTGTGAATGTGCCAAACAGCCAAGGCTCAGCGTACGCGCTGATACTGATTCACCCGGTGGCCCACCGCGATGCATTTCGCCTCGACCATGCTGATGTAGTAATAGCGGGGGTTTGGCAGATGGGTCATCAGCCATGGAAGCTCCGTGGAGTATTCGACATCAGTGGTGGCGATCATCCACACCGGCTCGCCGTATAAGGTGATGACCGTAGCGTGATGGGCGTGCTCATCCCACCCGCGTCGGCTCTGCGCGGCATAGGCTCTGGCGATCTCGATGGCTTCAGCTTGAGTAATCAATACAACGTCCTGAGCGGAAGAAGTTTTAAGTAAGCTACACGGCTTTGTTGCGAGTAGCTATGACGGTTTTTAGCTGAGGGAGTGAGGATAATTTATCTCGTGTCTGGCGATTCACCTGCTGCGAGAAGGAGATCATTTCACATGTGGTGCTTTTGTTTGGGCTTCGTTTTTACATTCTCTTTTCGCCTCAGCTACACTACTCCCTCAATTTTTCTTGCTAAATTCAACAATGTTAAAAAAATTACGCTTTATCATTCCTCTGCTCGCGCTGATTGGCGCTGTCGCCTACTGGCTAACGCCGCACTACTCCGAGGAGGAGGAGAGCTATTACCGCGCGGTGTTCTGCACCATCGATCATGACGATCCGCAGAATTTTGCCCGTGATATGGAAAACATTATCGAAGGCGGCAACTCCGATTACGCGTTACGTAAAAATCACTACATCTCCGCGCTGGGCGAACGGATGATCGATACCTGGACGTCGCTCAGCACGCAGCAGCAGGCAGAGATCAAAGAAAACCAGCAGAAATGCCGCGACATGATGAGCGACAAACAGCGGTCTTAATAAAATTATGAGCTTTGCAGCAGTGGCCTTCTGGTTTAGCGGCAGGGATTATTTGAGAGTAAGTTATGAGTAAAAAAAGTACCGACACCAGTAAATTCTTAAGTTATGTCTTGCGCCATGAACCAGAAGCGATTGAGCTATCTCTGGATAAAGAAGGCTGGGCGGTTATAGACGACCTTATTCTGCGCGCTGGTAATAAAGGCCACGCACTCGATAGAGATCTTATTTTCGACGTTGTTGAAAGCAGTGAAAAGAAACGTTTCACGATTTCAGAAGATGGCCTACGCATTCGCGCAGCTCAGGGGCACTCCACTCAACAGGTCAGTATCACTTACGCAGAGAAAACGCCTCCAGATGTTTTGTATCACGGCACTGCAACTCGCTTTATCGCTCAAATCAGAGAGCAAGGCCTACTCCCTTTGTCACGCCAGTATGTACATCTTTCCTCTGATGAAGATACGGCAATTCAGGTCGGGCAACGTTATGGAAAGCCTGTGTTATTAAAAATAAAGGCCTCGGATATGTATGATAAGGGCTTTAAATTCTACCAGGCAGATAATGGGGTTTGGTTAACGGAGCATGTGCCGTATGAGTTTATTCAGGAGTGAAAGTTACTGATCGTCATCCTGATCATCTTTATGACGGGTTGCATCAAGGCGAGCTGATTTTCACCTGAGTAATTGCAAATGCGAAGAGATGAAAACCAACCCGACAAAAATACCTTTTCCCATCATCATAGAAATAGACGTTTTCTAAACCATCAACTTATTTTATGCCGGGAGCAACACGCGCATCACTTCGCTCAATGTTAGCGCCGCAATTCTTTTCAAGCTCATCTAAAAATTTAGTCATACTATCGCTATTTATTTGCTTTTGCTTTTGCTTTTGCTTTTGCTTTTGCTTTTGCTTTAAAGGAATATATTTAGTGCTTATTATCGCTAATGCCTGGATCGCTGCTTTTAGCAAAATGGCTGATAACGCTCTTGAAGCCTGGTTAAATAAATCATTACTAACCCTTCATCATCCTGGTACTCCTTGATATAACTTCGAGAAAGAAAGGACATTAACTCAACAAATTTTTGAGGAGAAATTGCTGAACTTTCATAGTCGCCAAACACAAAGCTGACTTCGTTAAAATCTTCAGGAATATCCCAGTTTTGATCTAGCGCATAACCGCATCCTTCTGATGGGGAGCATCCATACCCTTCGCTAGCTCTTTTCAAAAAGGCGATATAGCTCATCTTATTTAGTGATAAAACCAAATAAACAATATCATATAAATCCCTGCCATCATTTTGATAAAAATAGTTTTTTGTTGTTTCTAACCACTTTAAGTTTTGCATGCGCGTTAATGATGACTTGTAAGAAGTAGAATAAATTTTTTATTCACAGTGTACGCTATGTGGTTGCGCCAGGATAATTTACGAAACCAGATCAGGTTGTCAATTATCACTCATTAGGGTCAATATAATCCAGTTCAACCTCCCAATCAACTGTCAGTTATTGAGGGACACTAACGAGCTCAGAGAATAAACTTCCCTGCACGGTACTGTTTTGTGAGAAATTTCTTGTAATTCATCCTTTTTTTCATGATTTTATCTTAGCTCTGTAAGTTAACGCTATTCTAAATTTGCTTTAATAATTACTGTCAACTATTAAATATTATAATTTTTGATCGCAACATTTCCAGTTTCGCTATAATCGAAATATTTAATATTATTATTAAATTCTAAGAGCCCAGACTTTATGTTATTAAAACCTAAATCTTCTATTCTTATTTTTTTCAAAGATATAAAAGAATCATTAGCTTTATTAAAGTCATTTACATTATCAAAATTAATATAGCTATTGAAATTAATCGACTCAATAACTATATCTGATTCATGAAAATTCAAATGAATTTCCCCATCAAAAACTAGCATTATATTAATTGTTGTATTTTCGAAATCAGAGCAGTAGCCAGCAAGCCATATGTGCTTATCTCCAACACAAAACTCATTCCCTATGGAGTGATAATAGTTATCAGTGTCAGTCGATAACTTAATATACACACATTTAATTCCTGAAATCGTTAACTCTGCTCGTTGCATCATTAAAGTAAAAATATCTAAACCATTAACATCTAAGCTATTCAAAGCTCTAGCCACAATACTATTTCTATTTGTTTTAGTTATTACGCCATACCATAATTCATCATCAATGTTTATAACCATATTGTTCAACAAAATAGATGAGTTTTCTTTTTTATTAATGATATCTAAAATTGAAAAATATGATTTCAAACCAATGTTATTATCCAGACAAATTACTTGGGGATAGCAATCCGTTATATTTAGCTTATACTTAATCATTTACTGGCACCTTTTTTTTTAAATTTATATTCAGTAACTGTTGGTTTGTTTATCGGTTTCCCATCAGTCTATGGAAACCCAGTAAAGTTCCCACGCTCTTCGAGTTTTCGTCAACATAACGCTCAAATAATCTGTGTCTTGTTATTTTATTTTGTAGCTATAGTGATATTTTCAATTTTTTTCTTTACCGGATAAGCTAAAGCACACTTCAAGTTCATGCTTATTATCATCAACCCAGGACAAAATAGCATCATTTAAGATATCAAGATAAATATCTAAATAGCGCACTGGTAACTCAGGGAGTTGCTCGTGAATGAGCACTATTTTCTTATTAGTGATCCAGTGAAAATCGCATACATCATCAGGATAAACATTCTAATTTACGAGAAAATAAAACCAATTATTCTTATAAATTTCACGCCATTAAGAAGTGAGTTCTATCCACATTGTAAATTGATAAGGAACACCAAAATAATATTTATCTCACCCGAACACGACGTTTTTTACAATATATATATATATTAGAAATGATGCCCCCCCGGAGATCCTCCAATGTACAGTTGCGCTAATGGGCCTGAGTAAGCCTGACGGTCGATAATATGCTTACAGCCTTTATGATGTCGCTCATTGTATTACTCTCAAAAACAGCACTTGGCTAAAAATTAAATTACCTTCGTTCATAACGGTCGTCCTGAACAATATAAGGCTCAGCAATCTCTTTCCAAACAATCTGAGCCATCCTCTGCCATTCTGTTGGATTTTTTTGCTCTGAAATATATTCTCTAATTAATCTGACAGCCAAGTTAAAATCCTGCTTGTTAAGTTCAGCAAATGAATAGTACTTCAAATACTCGCCTTCCTCACATTTAACCATCTCATGTAATTTAGAGTAGCCCGGCAAAAAAACCGCATCCAGAAGATCGCCGAATGCATCCCAATACCTGCTATTGATATATGTAGATTTAAATTTATCCTCATTTTTCTCTACAGTATTATCCAGACTGAAAATTATAACTGCCCCCATGGAATTACTACTCACCTATATATATAACCTCACTTTCAGGCGGGATCGAGTGATCCCATCCCATTACATTCAGGATAGCTTTTGCCTGGACTCTCATTTTTTCCCATTCCTGACTGTGACAGAGTGCATCGTCGTTCCAGTACTTAAGATTATCAACCCCACTGATTGATAAAATATAATCATCCAGCTCCTTGATCATCTGTCTCTGAATATTCGCTAGTCTTGAGTCATCCATTTGATCCAAGGCTACTTCCCACTCAACAGCTAATTGATCGGCCGCATTTACGAACTGAGGAAATAAGTTTTTCTGTATTTCAAAGGGTTGAGAAAATGCTTGAGTAACCCATTTAAATTTATTCATATACCTACTCTTTAGGTCTATTTATGATCGTGGCCTTTTCACCAGCACCTGGCTTATAAGAGGCAGGATCTACAACTTTGATCGTACCTTGCGTTGTAGTTGAGACCTTATTATAGCTACCACCGTGTCTTCCTCCTCGCGGATGATATTGGATCTGGTTGATCTCAGGATACCCCTTAACTTCAATAGTTGCTGCCTGTCCAGAGCCTCGCCTAGTTATGCATACAACTAACGGAGAAAAAGTGGCCAACAAAAAGCTAAAAAGCAACTTCAGTCAAACAATAATTTCATAAAGAGTATCCGGTGGCGCTTGATACTTTTCGAAATCAGCATGTATGACCTCATATAAATCAGATAACTGAATTTTTTTTACTGTTTCAATTTGTTCACACACATTCAACGAAACAACCATTTTTTTGCATTTGATATCGTTATCATTACAAAAAAAGCATCTAAAAGAATATTTAAACGCTCTTTTGGATCAGAGGGAAAATCTATATCTGCTGATTCAGGATCATATTCTGAATAATCAATTAAATATGTTGCATTAACCGCATTCTTATTATCCGCAATATCGAATATAAAACATTCATCTTCAGGATAATACTCCATAGGATAGTTGATTAGCTGATCTTTTCTTATCACCCTAATATTCAAAGAGTTATGCGCTATATATTTTTCTAGTGAACGCCAATCCAAAGAAGTTTCATCACTTGGTTGTAAATAGCCATAAACATTATTTGACATAATTAAAGTATATTCCTATATTATGCAGCGATTATCACTAATTAAATTTACGTAAAGATATTTATAAATATTATACACTGGCAAAGAAGCGCTTTTCTCGATAGAAAATATTGCATTATTAATCTTACCTTAATCACCTTCAGCCAAACTACATATTTCCATAGATCTTAACGAATCCAGACAACTGTAAAATAAATTATTATCGTCAGTGTTAATGAGATATAATATTACTTCAAGTTCATAACTGTTGTTTAAACCCCCAAGGCACTCTATTAGTCTAATTTTCCAAAATATAGGTTTATTTGCCAAATCGCCAAATAGGCATTTCCAGTCTGACTCTTTGAATTTACTTAACATATCAGTAGATTCCACGATGGCGCAATCATACCAATAATCCCCGGGCTCATTATCACTACTAAAATCTGTAATGCATAAATCAAAGTTTCTATACATGGATGTACCTCAACCGTTTCAGGCGCTCCCCCATCTGAAATCGCTGATTAAGCATTGCTAACGTACAGCGGCAAATATGGTGGTGTTGGCTGCCGCTCGTCCCCTGCTACGCTTTTTCAAAATCACTGTTATAGACAGTCTGATGCATAATCATTACTGATGGCAGCATTGACCTGCACCCGGTAACTGTTACGGAGTTAATCATGGCTGAACGCGATACCGGATCACAACAGGGCCACGCCATCACAACCACCGTCTGCGAGCCGCAGGCGCATTGTTGCAGGGTCGGTCAGCCGAACCCGCTGCCGCTGCTCACCTTAAAGGGCCGTTGGCTGGAGGCCCGGGCTTCTGCACTTATCAGGCGGTGATGGTAGCTGCTGAGAATGGGCGGCGGATGATTAAGCCGCAGCGGAAGATCTGACAGATAAACGTAAAAATTCACGGCTTTTTCGGGCCGCGATTGTTTACGCTCTCAAAACCGTTACATCATTTATGTTCAGGTTCAAAAATCAGAGTATTCACTGTACTCAATATCTTCTTCAGTTAATATTTCCATATTATCTTCTTTCAGCATTTGATTAAAATATTTAATAGTACTTTCTAAAGCTTCCTCAATACTTTCTCCATGACCTATTGCGCACTCGGGTGAACCATCAAATTTCCTTTTTATTTGCAGGTCAGATCTTCCTGTATAACGCCCTAAATGATCCTCAAATATTTTAATTTTCATCTTTGCATAAGGTAAAACACCGACCATCCAAATAGTAAACTCTGCAACTGTTTTTTCAACTTTACTAACATTTTCTATTTTAATGATTTGACGCATGATCCCCCCCTTATTGACATCCAAATGAAATAACTTTTCCATCTTTAGTCATATCGATATCCTTTCCATTCTTATAGTAGCGCATTACACGTATGTCCCGGCCTCCGGATTCCCTTACGCTCGGATCGCGCACAGCACAATGCTCACGCTACCCTCATCGTTCCCACTACATTGCAGTCATCGCAGTTTGCCGAACCTTTGCTTCCGTTTCCGTTATCTCCGGCTACTGTATTTGCGACGACTTCACCAGCACCTCCCTTCCGTGAGCAAATTAAAACATTCTCCGGATGGCACTTTCACTTATATATTCATACAACCCTAATGAATCACGCGTTTCCCATTGAGCGTCCCGATCTATAACTCTTTCTTTTAGTTCCATGTGCCCTATGAGTTTATTCAGGAGTGACAGTTACTCATCGTCATCCCGATCATCTTTATGACGGGTAGCGTCAAGCCGAGCCGATTTTAACCATTCATCAAAGTTAGCCACGTAACCTCTGTCTTCCCATCCTGCGGAGGCAAAGGCATGGACATAATAGACTTTGGGATCTCCTGAAATATCCGCCCCATCAAAGCAGGCGATATCATCAGAATAAAGCCAGTTAGCGAAAGGAATTAACTTCCTTTCAGGATAGAGTTCTTTGACTTTTTGACACCAAAAATCAACAGAGCTTTGTGTGTGGCAAAGCAGCCACCACGGTTCGATATCCTCAAGGTTTTCCTGAGACACGTAATTGATAAAACTTTCAGGAAAAGCGAATCCTGAGTATAAATAATTATGGTACGTAATAGCTCTACTAGTCATTTTCCACTATTATTCCTGAATGGTGTGAAGCATGAGTAATCTTTTTATCCAACCCACTACCTGGATTATTAACACCTCCAGTGATGGCTTCATCTCACGTCATTAATTAAGAGCCACAAAGACAAAAACTGCTCTTTTTCTAACATATAGCTCCAACCTTTAATACTTAAAGTTAGCTTTTTAATAAAAAAGTTAATTAGGGCTCATTTATATAGAAACTAAATTTATTAGATCCAGGTTCATCTTCAATGATGACTCTTCTGCAGGAAGGGCACTTGTAAACATCTCACCTAAATTTGTTATAACAATCAAAAAAATCGTCACTTGTAAAGTTGCTGCCTTTTTCATCCCAATTATTTAATATTTCAATAATAATTTTTTGTGGGACAACCTCATATAAAAAACTTTCTCCCATTGTTCTGGAAACCATAACATACCCACATCTGCAAGATAATTTTGACATTAGTTACCTCCTGCTTTTGGACGTTCAAATCGATACACTTTATCTGTGCAACATTGGAAAAACAGAGTGTTAATGTTCTTAATATTTGGCCTACCCCAAGACTTGGAAGCCATACAACTAATTTCCTCGCCAGTTAGATCTATCTTTGTGATAACAGATGATGTCTGACTATCTTTCTTCTCAATGGTATTTATTATGCTTTTAGGTTTAGTGAAAAGAGGTGTATAAACATAAAATTTTCCAACTCCATCAACCCCTAGGTCTTGAGTTCTTACATTTTGCAGACCTTTATCAGACGCAGTAGTCTTATACGTGACACCATAGCCTAGTTGACTAAATGTACTTCCGGCCCTTAATTCATTACTATCTGGCTTTGCACCAAACTCATAAGTTATCTGCCCCTTAGTCAGTACATTCTCTGCTTTATTGGTAATATTCTGGCCCGTTATACCACCGGATGTAGCCGGCGTTCCGAGACCAACATTCATAGCTCCGTCACTATAGGTCTGATGAGTATGCGGACCGGAACTGTGCCGTTGCAAATCAGCTTCTGAGCGCGAGAAATGCGTGCTGGGAGTGGACAACAGAATATAACCGTAGGGCGATAACGGAAATGGCGATGTGCAGAGTCCAACAACTGTGCGGAGGCTCACTGACGATGCGTCACTACGACTGTCAGGTAGCAGATGCTTTTCCCATGATGTGGGCGTTGAACAAGATGACGAGCACAGGTATGCCAGAAAGCTTGCGTATTTCCTGAAAACACCTCTTGCTACGGAAATTTTTACCGCGAGTCTGATTTATTCAACAAAGCCCATTTCCATTATGAAATAAATATTTCTTGTTCCATACCGCCTTCCATTAAAATTAAGACGCTACTGCCTTTCAACATAAATTCATTATTTCCCTGAAACACAACAACATCTTTCAATTTAACAGGCATAGCAAAATAGAAGTATTCACTTCCTACTAAACATCCGAATGTTTCATCCTGTTCAAAAATATTTTGAACATCACTTTCTGATAAAAAAATCTTAGTACAACTATCAATGCTATTTATGTCATCTGAATCTTTTATACACCCTTTAACAGGAAAATCTATTGCTGAAATAAATAAGAAACCATCAAGCTCATCAATAACCTCTTGCTTAAACGATAGTAAACTCCATTTTTCATTCATAAAATTATCCTTATGACTTTTTCTGTGAAGTAATTATCGCCGCCCCATAAATTCACTTTTAAACTCATTAATGGGTGTAAAATATTGTCTTCCTAAAGCAGGATCACGTATCGCAACGACAATTTTACCATTCCTTACTGTAATGCCATCAGCAACTCCAGCATGAGCACCTTTATCCAGTTTCATAACAAAAATAGCCGGTTTTCCTTTTGATGGTGCAACTGCAAGATCCTCAAAAGATACTCTGGATATAAAGCGAGCATCAGGCGTAGCGCCACCGGCAATCGCTGATTTGAGATCGCCTACGGCTAGCGAGGTTTTATATATTCAGCATAACCAAAAAGGCTGATCATTTGGGACTAGAGCATCGTATTGCTCCGATGCTCTATTAACATCATCAATATAATACGGTGCGTCGATGAAGCCAATTCTTACTGGTCTATACTCATTAAAACCTTGATAGTAAACTTCTGTGCATTCTAATGCTTCATCAAAGGCTTTAAATAACCGATCAAAGACAGCATGTAAATCATTTCCATTTAAATTCAATCGAGAATTGTTTTTATCCATGCCGAATGACTGTAGATGTACATTGTGGAGAAAAAATCCTGAAAATACATCATTAACAGAATCCAACTCACACTTAACTTTGTAAACCTCATCATAAGTTAAAGATCCACTATATAGCTCCTCGCTTACCCTCGGATATTTACTACCTTTGATACTATTTTCAAGCAAAGAGACTACCAGATTAAAAAAACTTTTTATATCAGGTGCTGATCCAACTTCGGCCAATGTCATTGCTGCAAGTATTCCTACATTTTGCTTTTTGCTTTTTGCTTTTTGCTTTTTGCTTTTTGCTTTTTGCTTTTTGCTTTTTGCTTTTTGCTTATAACCTTATGGAGGAAGATGTAATTGCAACGTTTGACTTATCTACGATGACTTTCACAACTTTCATTCTTTCTTCGGTCGTAACGTTCTGCCGCGAACATTAATAACTACTTGCTATTGCAATGTCTTAGGTAAATTTTTCAGTCGCTCAATAGCCTGTTTACTGCTATATAAACCAACCCATTTGTATTAGTCTTAATATTATTTTTTCACTTAAATACTGTAAGCATCCCCCTGACACCAATCGGAGTGAGGCCCAGCTTTCGTATTATAAAAAACCTGTTTGCCTTTGACGCTAACTTTTTCGTGCCATCCATCATCGGCCCATCAAATAATGACTTCTATCAATTATTGTAACTACCGCTTTAGAGATGAACGTCCGAGCCCGCGCAGTGTTACGAATACCTTCATTATTCATCTCTAAGTCAACGACTTGAGCTTTCATTCCAGGTTGACAGGCGCGATAGGCATAATCGAGCTGGAAAGTGCGTTTGCAAGACTGACAACTGTAACGCTGATGCCCAGATTTGCCATAACCGTGATTCTTTACAGAGTCTGTCTTTTCACAATATGGGCACCTTACATCAACTTTAGCCATTCTATCCCACATACAAAACCGGGGTTTGTACACTGCAATCAACTCAATGAATACTTGACCGAACTATAATCCAGGTCTCAGGCTTTATGCGCTCTCTTCGTATTGCAACTGAATATTTATCGATGCGAGGACATCTCTTACCTTACCTAAAAAACCGACTGCTTCCACTGGGAGAGAATGCTGGAAAAATATTTTAATAACGATATTCCTCCCTCGCGCATTTGGAAAATGGTTGTAAATATCCCCACTTTCTACTGCAGCAATATAATTATTAATTTTTTCCTGCAGTTTAAAAAGATGTTCATTAACATCGGTAACCCAGTCTAAATGGTCGGTTATGACCATAATGGCCCGGGGGGGAGAAATATCCTCACTTGTAACTGTAAATATGTCGATTTTATTTACATCTTCTATAGACATACATGCCTCTAACCTTTAAGTGTTTCTGGTCTAACTATATTAACTTTTGTTGGCGGTATCCTGGTGCCTTTCTCAAACCCGGGACGCCCCTTCCCAATAATCGTCGCGCCACCTTGTTCCAGCTCCGGGAAACCCACTTTTTGATTAGGTGTAAATGGCGCTACTGGTGAACTTTTGCACTCCACGCAGACAATATTTCGTTGCTTATTTTTGCCGTAATATCACTCCTAACTTTCGTACCGCCTGTTGTTTCGAGTGTAACCTCTCTAACAGGCTTCGTTAAATTAGGCGAGTTATTCTCAACTAAATTTTCTAATGGGATCGGGTGTCGGGGCGCGGCCCTGACCATGTCGTCATTTGGAGCACCGGCGCAGGTGGCGGTACTCCAAAATCACATCTACAGGGGTTGGTCAGCCAGTCAATGTTCCATCCGACTTTGCAATATTGTTACCAATGGTACTGTTTTGCCAGAAGCGAACGTTGCTCTCCTGGTAATCAATTGCTGGAATACAAATGCGATACTCTCAATAAGGAATGGTACAGGGCATCTGTTAATCTTACAAAATTGATTTGCCCCAGTCTTTACCTCAAGGGCAACTGACTTGAAAAGGCGGGGTTTGCGACCGATACACCAGTTACCGTGGCAATTGAACACGGGCAACTGGTGATACGACCGATGGCTGCGTGACAGAGATCAATCCAGAGTTAGTGATAGTCTGAGCAATCACCGTTAAATATGGTGGAAGTTGCACAGCACTATTGACAGTATGAAAATTAATAAAAGATCCTAGTTTAAAAATTTATAATACTCTTTGTTAATTCATAAGAATCATTAACTTTCATTCAACTGGTTTTAATGAAACAGCCATTTCTAAGGCGATTTTATTATATTTTTGACCAAAATTAAGCATTGCCTTTGGTTTAAGCTCATCAAGAACATAGACAATACTTGCCCTATGTCCTTTTTCAAAAAAACTTAAGTCTTCATCTTGATTAGTATAAATACCAACGGATTGGATGGTTCCATCATCTAGTAATAAATCGATAGTATTATTAAAATCAGAAGGGTCTTGCCCTGCTACATAAGCTTTTTTTATTACCCCAGACAGTGATAGCAACGGCATTTTACCTTGATTGATACTATCCCACCATTCTTGTGACCCAAAAAGACCATAGGTTCCATTTAAGCCAACATAGGGTTTTGATTTATCTAATGTTAAAGCTTGAGTCAAGGAAACATATTCAGGATCAGCTTTTAACTCTTCAGAAAGAAGATATACCAGTTTCATGGGTGTTTGTATGTTTTCTAACGTTTTTCCGGGGGCGCTTTTACACCGGCGTTCTGCCGGTCTACAAGCGCGGGAACGAGCATTTTGCCTGATAGTTGATAGCACGATCCCGGCCATTCAGGCCGGGATTTCTTTTAACCGGTATAATTTATCCGATATTTTCTCTAATTCACCTGAGATAACCATATTATTTAAAAGCACCTCAAGCTGGTTTTCATCATCAAGCGAAAAGTACTGTAGTAATCGCCATGTATCAGCCAATTCAGGACAACTTATATTATTATGTACATCAACCACTTTATCAATGTGTGATCCTTCCATAAAGAACCTAATTCCCTTTCCATGTTTGGAAAAACTCCATATATCATCATTAATATGGACATATCCATTTTTGGGAAAATCTAATAACCACTCAATGTCTTTTGCCATTGGATAAGCTTTAAATAAGGCTTTAACCAGCTCATTCTGAAGTAGAAAAAATCGGATAATTTCATCTTTATCAAAAACATTATTCATTTCAGTACCTCACCCTTGCCTCAGCAGCTTCACGCAGTAATTGATCACCTTGTTCTTTTGTAACAGGGTGAACTCTGACTGGGATATCTTTAATGCCTGCCTTTTTTGCTGCCTCGGCTCTATGATGACCATCGATAATGATCATTTTGCCGTTTACAATAGCGACATCAACAGGCTCATCAATTTTATAGCCATTTGCTTTCATATCTTTTGCAATGCGTTTTACTTGAGAACCTGACATTTCATTACTGTTCTGCCTGCTTATTAATGAGCTTGGATTTACATTTTTAGTAACCACCTGATTAGCATTCACTTTACCAGATGAGTTATTTCCAGCTTTAGAGCCAATAACGCCCATAGCTGTTTCTATCAGCATCATATTTCGCTGATCTTCCTTGACTTTCTGAGCCGCGTCTTCCGATGAAAATCCTTGATTTACCAGTTCCTTTTCCCGAAGCTCCGCGTTGAAGAACCCGGACAGAGGGCCGCCACCGTTACCCAGCCAGCTCATATATTCAGAGCGACCGACTTTATCGTTATCCACTCTCCCGCCAAAAGCTAACTCTTTGGCTAAATCATGGTTGATAAACGCTAATTCTTCCCGGCTTAGCTCCCCGTCTAGCGCCATTTGTTTCAGGGTTTCAATGGTCTTGTCGCTGGCTTGTCGGTATTCCTGCCAGACGGTCTGTTTACAGCTGTCATCCTGACAGGCGGCAAGCTTATCGCGCATATCTTCAACAGAAGGCAGATTCTTATCGAGAATTTTCTGGCTTAATTCTTTGGCTTTACCGCAGGCTTCCGCTGACATTGTCCGGCAATTACCGAGGTCACGGGATGCCAAAGCATTATTCTCAACCGTCGTTTTCCCGGCTTGCGCCGCAGCCACCACACTTGCGCTACTGTCACCCACCAGGCCGCCGGCAAGGCCGGATGCCAGAGTTGCCAGCGCGGAAACGGTCTGTTTCTCTTCCTCGCTCAGTTCACCAACGGTTTTATGGTACGCGTCAACGGCAATTATCCCTGCCAGTTCGCCGGTGGCGGCTCCTGCCGCTGCGGTCGCTGCATCTTTTTTGCTGGCTGCCGCCAGCGCGGCATTTACCACGGCGTGGGCCAGCACGCGTGCTTGCCAATCTGTTTCGGGAATTAACCTGGCAATCTCATTCGCCAGGTAAGGTGCGGCGCCACCGGCAATCGCTGATTCGAGGTCGCCTCCCGCCAGCGCCTGCACTGCGGCGGTTGTGGCGGTGATGGCACGCTGCACGCTGCCGCCTGTGCCCTGTTGTGTTTTCGCAAACTCACGGTTATAGAAGGTCTGGTACATCTGGTCACTGATGGCCTCATCAGTAACTGGCTTCCCTGCCTTCTGCAGCAGGCTGATGGCTGCCGCGCGGTCTTTCTCATCCGCGTGTTGCATGCTGGCTTTGGCGTTTTCCGTCGCGGTGATCTTCGCGTCGGTGCGCACAATATCCGAGACCTGGCTGCCAATCTCGCCAATCAGCTGTGCCGTTTGCAGGCGCCGTTGCTCTTTTTCCTTGTTGAATATCGGGTCGATGCTGCCGTTGGCATGTTCCGTGTCGCGGCTCAGCGTACCGACATCCTGCTGCTGATTTGCGGTATCGCGCACGATCACCGTACCGTCAGAAACAGCAGATTGCGTGGTGCCTTCGACATGCCCGCTACCGCCGAGCCCGGTCAGCATGTTGCTCGCCATATTGCCGATCACGTTGCCGGCAATGCTTCCCCCGGTGCTGAACCCGCCGCCGACGTGTTCGACTTTGTAATCCGCTTTGTTGGCGATATCCGTGAAGCCAAGCGTACCGGTGTCGAGCCGATTTTTGTCGGCCTCTGCGCGGCTGGCAAGCACCGCGCCATCCAGCTGCGTGTGGTTGCCGACCGTAACATCGAAACCACCCTTGCCAGCGAAGATACCCGTCTGCTCCTGCACCGAGTCGTAGTTGCTCTTCATCTTGTCGCGGCTGTAGCTGAAGCTGCCACCCGCTCCGCTGCCGAAGGTGTAATTCAGCCCGCCGCTGACGCTCTGCTGCTTGCTGTTGTAGTTATCGCTGTCCTGCAGGCTGCTCAGCGTCAGGTCTCGGCCAACATCCGCCGTCACCTTGTCGCCATTAACCTGCGCGCCCTGCAACAGGATGTCACGTCCGCTGCTCAGGCTGACATTTTGCCCGGCATCGAGCGTGCTCTCCTTCCAGGTGGTGCCATTACCTTTCTCGCCGCCCTTCGCGGCGTTACCGCTGGCGGAAACGGTAAACCCTGCGCCATCTTTTCCGGCGGTGATGCCGACGCCAAGGGAGCCGCCCTTGCTGGAGTTGCTGCCAGTGGTTTTCTGCGTATCTGCCGCGCCCGTGAGGGTGATATCCCGCGCGGCATCGAGGGTGAGATCTTTCCCGGCTTTCAGCTGGCTGCCCGCAATGGCAATATCGCCGCTGTTCGTCGTCTGACCTTTGCCGCTGGCGGTGATGCTGAGATCGTTCCCGGCATTGAGCGTGCTGCCGGTATTGGTCTCCTGCTCCGAGTGGGAGGTGGATTTCGACGACTGCCCACCGATGGAGGCCATCACACCGAACGCACCGTTCTTCGTCATGTCGCCGCCGCTGACCGCGTCCGCCAGACGGCTCGCCTGCCCGGCCTGAATGCCGGAAAGCGCCGCTTTGGTGGCCTGCAATGCGGCCAGTCGTCCGTCGCTCTGATCTTTGGCTTCCATGGCGGTGGTCGCCGCCGTGTTCACCGCATCGCCGACCGCTCCGGAGAGCGCCACTGTCAGGCCGCTGCTCTTCTGCTTGAACGTCTGGTCACTGACCCGTTTGTCACGGCCTGGTTCGACAACCACGCTGTCGCCGGAAAGGGAGAGATCCTTTTTCGCCACCAGATCTGCGCCGCCCACGTGCAGTTGCTCGCCCGCGTTAATCGCGACGTTGCCGCCATTGCTGCCAATGGCGCTCATGCTCTGGCTTTGGGTGGTGCCCTTCTCTTTCAGATCCTGTGTGGTTTTACTGGTGCCGATGGTGAAACCAATCCCGCCGGAGCCCATCAGGCCGCTCTTTTTCTTCTCTTTGAACTGCCAGTTAGAATCTGTGTTGGTGGCAGCCTCAATATTGACATCGTGACCGGCACTCAGCGCTACATTGCCATCACCCACCACATTCGAGCCTTTCACCAGCAGGTCATTGCCGGATTTGAGGGTGATGTTATCGCCGCTCAGCAACGTTCCGGACTCGCGCGTTGCGCTCTGCTCAGAGATAGTGTGCGTGGTGGTTTTTTTCAGGAACCCTTTCTTGGTTTTGGTTTGTTCCTGGTAGTGGTAATCGCTCTCGGTGGCGGTCGTC